>Ga0207708_10000473_pt1 | contig 31068 bp, 27 predicted proteins | sample KBSK5101metaG_FD_184340 | JGI IMG/M metagenome (GOLD analysis project Ga0207708, IMG submission 184340) | Corn, switchgrass and miscanthus rhizosphere microbial communities from Kellogg Biological Station, Michigan, USA - KBS K5-10-1 metaG... | ecosystem: Host-associated > Plants > Roots >... | reverse complement strand
CTGCACGAGGTGTGGCGCCGAGCACAGGATCCGCGCGCCGGCGCTGCGCTGATCGAAGCGCATCGTGCCCTCATGCGCGAGGCCAACGCCATCACCGACGCGGGATTGCGCCACAGCTTCCTGATGCTCATTCCGGAGAACCGGGAGATTGCGGCGCTGTGGGAGCAGACGGCGAAAGGCGGCTAGTGATCGGGCGCTACAATCGTCCATGGACAAACCTGCCCGGATCGTGATGCTGGATCGAGGCAGCCTGCCCGCCGACGTGACGTTGCGGCCGCCGTCTTTCGCTCATGAACTCGCAGTGTTCGAATCGACGACGCCCGACCAGGTGGCGAGTCGCATCGCCGACGCCGACATCGTGATCACGAACAAGGCGCCGGTGCGCGCCGCCACGCTCGCGTCTGCGCCGCGGCTGCGACTGATCGCAATTGCGGCAACGGGGTACGACGTCGTCGACGTTGCCGCGTGCGCGGCGCAGGGCATCGCGGTATCGAACGTCCGCAACTACGCGGTCAACACGGTCCCGGAACACACGTTTGCGCTGATCTTCGCGCTGCGTCGAAGCATTGTCGCGTACCGGCAATCCGTCGCGGACGGCGCGTGGCAGCAGTCGGGGCAGTTCTGTTACTTCGATTTCCCGATCAACGATCTCGCGGGATCGACGCTAGGAATCATCGGCGACGGGTCGCTCGGACAGGCCGTTGCCGACATCGGTAAATCGCTCGGGATGCGTGTGCTCTTTTCGACGTACAAGGGCGTTGCCGGCATGGGGCCGCTTTATACGCCGTTCGAGGATGTCCTTCGGCGCAGCGACGTGATCACGCTGCATTGCCCGTTGATGCCCGCCACGCGCAACATGATCGGCGGCCCCGAGTTCGCATTGATGCAGCGTCGACCGCTGTTGATCAACACGGCGCGGGGCGGCCTGGTCGACGAGCACGCGCTCGTCGACGCACTGACCGCCGGCCGCATCGCGGGTGCAGGGTTCGATGTGGTGACAACCGAACCGCCGCACGCCGATCATCCGTTCATGCGCGCGCTGGCCTTGCCGAACTTCATCCTGACGCCGCACGTCGCGTGGGCGAGCCGCGAGGCTATCCAGGGACTTGCCGACCAGCTCACCGAGAACATCGAGCTCTTCTGGCGCGGCACTCCCCGCAACCTGGTCGTCGTCTGAGCAGAGCGTGGGTAATTACTGGTGTGGAGGGCCGCCGGAGTGCGGTCGCGCGACCCGTCTTGCGGTCGCGAGCCAAGTTGGAATACCATTCAAACATTGATCGCTGTTTAATGAGCGTTCGATGGCGGATTTGCAAGGAAGGAGCCGCCGTAGTCACGATCGATGCGCCTTCAAGAGCGCGGCGTGCAACTCGCCCCGGTGTTGCAAGAGCCGGAGGCAGATGACTCATTCCGTGAGGAGCGGAGCTCCGATGTCCGTCGGCTCATCGCAGCACTCGAGCGAGATCGTGCGTCCGAACGACTGGCAGGCACCGCCGTCGTCGAGCGGATTTGCGCCCGTAGCGGCCACGGGCTCGTCGAAGCGGATGCGCGTTGCACGGCGCATCGCGTGGAACCTTCTGCCGCCGTTGACGTTCGTCGCCATCGTCGGCCTGTGGTGGGCCGCGGTCGAGGTGTTCAGGATTCCCGCGTACCTGCTGCCCGGTCCGCGCGGCGTGTTCGCGCGCCTGGTCACCGACGCGTCGGTGCTGTGGACGCATTCGAAGGTGACGCTCACCGAGATCCTGCTCGGATTCGGCCTCACCGTCGTCACGGCGATTCCGCTTGGCCTCGTCATCGCACTGTCGCCGCTGGCGAAGCAACTCGTCTATCCGCCGCTGATGCTGATGCAACTCGTGCCGAAGATCGCCGTTGCGCCGCTGTTTCTCGTGTGGCTCGGTTTCGGCATGGAATCCAAGGTATTGCTGACGGTGCTGATGACGTTCTTTCCGCTACTGCTCGCGAGCATCAGCGGCTTCCAGATCCTCGACGACCGGCTTCTATATCTGACCCAATCGATGGGCGCGACTCGCTGGCAGACGTTTCGCTATCTGCGCTTTCCTGCGGCCTTGCCTGTGATTTTCTCGGGAATCAAGACGTCGGCGACGATCGCGGCGACGGCGGCAATCGTCGCGGAGTTCGTCGGTGCCAACAAGGGACTGGGCTACGTGCTGCTTCGCGGCACGAGCACGATGGACATCGAGCTCGTCTTCGCCGTGCTCGTCGTGCTGACCGTCGTCGGCATAGCCGTCAACTATGCCGTGGAATTTTGCGAATGGGCGATGACGCCATGGCAACGCGCGAAGAACAGTTGAGCCTTCCGGCAGCAACACGAAGATGAAGTCGGCAGCACCCGAACTGGCCGCAGGTGCCGGCCAGCCCAAAACGGTAACAGGAGGTCCACATGTCTAATTCGTTGCGTAGGTCGCTCGTCGTCGGAACCGTCGCGGCGGTGGTGGGCGGCGCGGCGCTTTCGGTCGCAGCGGCGGGAACCCCCGTCACGTTCCAGCTCAACTGGATGGCGGGCGGTCCCAACGCGGGTTTCGCGGCGGCCGTCGCCGAAGGTTTTTACAAGGACGCGGGTCTCGATGTGACGCTGGTCCAGGGCAACGGTTCCGGCAACACCGCGCAGCTCGTCGCCAACGGTCGCAGCCAGCTTGCCTATGCCGATGCCGTCGCCGTCAGTCAGCTGATCGCGAAGGGCGCGCCGATGAAGGTCGTCTCGACGATCTACCAGTCGAATCCAAACGCAGTGATGGCGCTCAAGAAGACCGGCATCAAGTCGGTAAAAGATCTCGCGGGCAAGAAGGTCGGTGTGCCGTCCGGCTCGTCGCAGACGACGATGCTGCCGCTGCTGCTGAAGTCGAACAACCTCAAGGAATCGGACATCACGATGATCGACATGCCCGTCGCGTCGATGGTGCCGGCGCTTTTGCAGGGGCAGATGGACGCCGTGCTGGGATCGATCGACGCTTATCAGATCCAGGCCGAGTCGCAGGGCGCCCAGCTCGACGTCTACCGGTTCGCCGACTACGGCGTGCCGACGGTGAGCACGTCCATCTTCGCGAGCGACAGCTTCCTCAAGGAGAATCCGGAGGTCGTCAAGAAGTTCATCGCCGCGAGCCTCAAAGGCTGGAGCTTCGCGCTCGACAATCCCGACAAGGCCGTCAAGGATCTGAAGGTCGTGTTTCCCGAGGTCAACGAGAAGCTCGCCGCCGCCGAGCTGGCGGCGATCACGCCGCTCTTTTGCAGCGGCGGCGCGAAATACGTCGGCAAGGCCGAAGACGCGCTGTGGGCGAAGTCGCAGGAGCTGCTGGCGGAGGTGAAGCTGCTGCCGGCCGGCCAGGATCCCAAGTCGTACTACACGAACGACTACCTGCCGGCGCCATCGGCGATGCGCGCGTGCAAGTCGTGATCGACCTCGGTTCGTTCGAATGAGTCACGGGTATCGCCACGTGGCCAGTGAGCGACGACAGGGCTACACGTACGCCGATCTCCACGTCGGCATGTCCTTTCGCAGCCCGGGACGAACGATCACCGACGCGGACCTGGTCGCGTTCGCCGGTTTGACGGGCGATTACTCGGAGCTGCACACGAGCGACGTCTACGCGAAAAGCAGCGAGTTCGGACGCCGCGTCGCGCATGGAATGCTCGGACTCGCGTACGCCCACGGACTGATGTGGGCGCGCACGGGCGATCTGCGGGAAACGGCGATCGCCTTTCTTGGCATTGATGACTGGCGATTCCTGCAGCCCATCTTCGTCGGCGATACGATTTTCGTGAATTACCGGATCGCCGAGCTGCGCGACAGCAAGTCGCGTCCGACGCAGGCCATTGCAACGTTCGACGTCGAGGTCGTCGATCAAGACAACCGTGTCGTGCAGCGCGGCCGCAAGGCGCTGCTCGTCTCGAAGGTGCCGCTCGATGCCGTCGCGGCGTCGACGGCGCGCCAATGAATCGGGAATCGCCGATGGCCGATGCGTCCACTTCGCGCGCGCAACGTGGCGTCCCGATCACCATCCGTCGCGTGTCGAAGACGTTCGGCCAGGACACTGATCGACCATTTCTCGCGCTGAAGGAAGTGAGCGTCGAAATCGCCGCCGGCGAGTTCGTGTCGGTCGTCGGCCCGTCGGGTTGCGGCAAGAGCACGCTGATGCTGATGGTCGCAGGCCTGCTGAAGCGCACCCGCGGCGACATCGTCATCGGTGGCACTGAAGTCACGCGGCCGATCACCGATGTCGGCATCGCGTTTCAGGACCACCTGTTGCTGGACTTCCGGACCGCACTCGCCAACGTTACGCTGCACGCCGACATTCGCCGGTTGCCGCGCAAGGAGATCGAGGCGCGGGCGCGCGAGCTCTTTGCCCAGCTCCGTTTGACGGGGGCGATCGACAAGTACCCGCGGCAACTTTCCGGTGGGATGCGCCAGCGCGTATCGCTGATCCGCACGCTCGTCCACGATCCGCCGCTCCTCCTGATGGACGAGCCGTTCGGCGCACTCGATGCGCTGACGCGGTTGCAGGTGCGTACGGATCTGGAGGCGCTGTGGCTGCGTCGGCGACCCACGGTGCTGTTCATCACCCACAGCGTCGAGGAAGCCGTCGGATTGTCGGATCGGATCCTCGTCATGGGCCCGAGCCCCGGAGAGGTCGTCGACGAGATACGCATCGATCTTCCGCGCCCGCGCCCCATCGTGCTGGGTGACGTCCCGCAGTTTTCGGCGTACGTCGACCGGATCCATAAGCAGTTCGAGCGCCTCGGCGTGCTGCAGGGGATCGACACGACTGCGGGTGCTTCGCCATGAATGACGACGCTCGCGGCACGCAAGCTGCGAAGACCGGCGCCGAACCCGCCCGTGTGTCGGTTCGCCTGGAATTTCGTGAAAGCGTTGCGGAGATTGCGCTCGACAACGGCCCGCTCAACCTCGTCGACAAGGCCTTGTTGCGCGAATTGGGCCGCGTGCTAGCCGATGTCGGCGAGCGGGCGGACATTCGCTGCGTGATCCTGCACGGCGGCAGCGGTCGGGCGTTCTGCGCAGGCAGCGACGTCAAGGGCTTTGCCGGCATCCGGCACGACGCGAGCGAGCAGAAGATCCTGTTCGAGGACATGGTGCTGCGTCGGTTGGCACGGCTGCCGATGCCCACGATCGCGGCGATCGATGGCCCAGCGCTCGGAGGCGGGCTCGAGATCGCGCTCGCGTGCGACCTGCGCGTCTGCAAACGCGGCGTTACGATCGGCCTGCCTGAATCACGACTGGGCGGATTGGCCGGCAGTGGGGCGATCCGGCTGGCGCGACTGATCGGGCCCGGCCGCGCAAAGGAGCTTCTGTTCACGGGCGCGACGATCGCATCCGAACAGGCCCTCGCGTGGGGCATCGTAAACCGCATCGCCGAAACGTCGGCGCTCGACGTCGCGCGCGAGCTTGCAGCGGTGGTCGCCGCGCGTGGACCGCTGTCGAACCGGCTCGCGAAGTCGCTGGTCGATGCAGCACACGACCTGCCGCTCGATGCGGCGCTGTCGCTGTCGACGGTTGCCCAGCAGCGGATCTTCGACAGCGACGACCTGCACGAAGGCGTAGCGGCATTCGTCGCGAAACGCGCGCCGCAGTTCATGGGTCGCTGAGGGACAACGGAGCGCGAACGATGCACGTCGTCATCACGGGGGGCGCGGGATTTCTGGGCCAACGTCTCGCCCGTCAGCTGCTGTTGCGGGGCACGCTCGCCGGATCGAGCGGCGCGCAGGAGCCGATCGAGCGCATCGTGCTGGTGGACGTCGTCGCCGCGACGGGTTTCGACGATCGGCGTATCGAGACGATCGCCGCGGACATCGCGGATCCAGCCGTCGCGAAGCGCGTTATCGACCACGGCGTCGGATCGGTATTCCATCTCGCCGCGGTCGTCAGCGGACAAGCCGAGCGCGACTTCGATCTCGGCATGCGCGTCAATCTCGATGCGTCGCGACTGTTGCTCGAAGCGTGCCGCGCGGCGGGAACCAGGCCCCGCGTGCTGTTCACGAGCTCGGTTGCCGTATATGGCGGCACACTGCCAGCCGTCGTCACCGACGCAACGCCGCTCGACCCGCGGTCGTCGTACGGCGTGCAGAAGGCGATCGCCGAGCTGCTCCTTTCCGATTGCACGCGCAAGGGATTCGTCGACGGGCGCGTGGCACGTCTTCCGACGATCAGCGTTCGACCCGGGCGTCCGAACCAGGCGGCTTCGTCGTTCGCGAGCGGGATCATCCGCGAGCCGCTGAACGGCGAAGCGGCGATCTGTCCGGTGGGCGAGGACCTGCGCCTCTGGCTCTCGTCGCCGCGCCGCGCGATCGAATCGCTCATCGCATTGCACGACGTCGACGGCGATGTCCTCGGCCCGCGCCGCATCGTCAATCTGCCGGGCATCTCGGTGTCGGTTGCCCAGATGGTGGCGGCGCTGCGCACGGTTGCCGGCGATGCGGTGGCAGACCGTATCCGCTTTCAACGCGACGAGGCGATCGAGCGAATCGTCGGCAGCTGGCCCGGTGCGTGGGAGCTGACGCGCGCGCATGCGCTGGGGCTTGCCGCCGACGAGAGCTTCGAAGCAATCGTGCGCGCCTACATCGAAGACGACCTGCACTGATCATGGAAAAAATCACCGCCGACGAAGCCGCACGCCTGATCGAGGACGGCGACTCGATATTGATCAGCGGGTCGGGTGGTGGCCACGCGGTGCCTGAAGCGTTGCTGGCCGCCGTCGAGCGCCGCTTTCTCGCCGAAGGCAAGCCGCTCGGGCTCACGTCGGTGAGCGTGGTCGGTGTCGGCGATCGCGCACTGCTCGGCGCAACGCACCTCGCGCACGAAGGTCTGCTCTCCCGCGCGATCACGAGCGCGCTTGTCGACTCGCCGGGCCTCGTCAGGCTGGCCGCCGAGAACAAGATCGACGCCTACACGCTGCCGCAGGGCGTGTTGTCGCAATTGATGCGCGACATGGCCGCCGGGCGTCCCGGATTGCTGACAAAAACGGGCCTCAATACGTTCGTCGATCCGCGCCAGCAGGGCGCTCGACAGAGCCCGCGCACGCCGCCTGATTTCGTCGACGTGGTCAACCTGGCAGGCGAGGAATGGTTGTTCTTCAAGCCGGTGCCGGTCAGCGTGGCATTCCTGCGCGGCACGACGGCCGACGAGGATGGCAACGTCACGATGGAGGAGGAAGCCGTGCTCGGCGAGATGCTCGCGATGGCGCAGGCCACGCGGCGCGCCGGCGGCATCGTCATCGTCCAAGTGAAGCGAATGGCGCGGCGCGGCACGCTACCGGGCAAGCACGTCAGGATTCCTGGCATCCTCGTCGACTTCATCGTCGTCGACGCCGAGCAGCGGCAGACGTACGCGACATACTACGATCCCAGCTACTCCGGCGAACTGCGCATTCCGCACGGCGACATCAAGTCGCTGCCGTTCGGACCGCGCAAGATCATCGTTCGCCGCGCCGCGATGGAACTCGTGCCTGGCGCCGTGTGCAATCTCGGTGCCGGCGTCTCGACCGGCCTGTCGACAATCGCCGCCGAAGAAGGTCTGCTCGACGCCGCGGTGCTCACCAATGAGCAGGGACTGATCGGCGGCGCACCGATCACCGGTCGTGATTCCGGCGGCGGCCAGAATTTCGCGGCGATGATCGAGCAGCCGGCGCAGTTCGACTTCTACGATGGCGGCGGACTCGATCTCGCGTTCCTGTCGTTCGCCGAAGTGGATGGCGAGGGCAACGTCAACGTCAGCCGCTTCGGCGACCGGATCATCGGCGTCGGTGGCTTCATCAACATCAGCCAGAACGCGAGATGTGTGATCTTCAGCGGCACGCTGACGGCGGGCGATCTCGACATTGGCTGGGAGGATGGCCGCACCGTCATCCGCAAGGAGGGCCGGCATCGCAAGTTCGTGCCGAAGCTCGAGCAGATCTGCTACAGCGCGAGCATGGGCCGCGAGCGCGGCCAGGTCGCCCTGTTCGTCACCGAGCGCGCGGTGTTCCGCGTCGGCACGAACGGACTCGAACTGATCGAGATCGCGCCCGGTGTCGACGTCGAGCGCGACGTGATCGCGCAGATGGGGTTTCGACCCGTCGTGTCGAACGCGCTGAAGCCGATGGATCCACGCATTTTCGAGCGGGGCTTGATGGGGCTCGCCGCCGACATCCACGCGAAGCCGCGCGCGCATCGGTCGCCGCGCGTCGCGCGCTGGCACGCCCAACGCAGCTGACGCTCCCATGGCCCACGTACCTGCAGAGCGCTGCCTTGGGATCATCGAGTTGCTCGGGGACGGAGCATCCGAGATGCCGCTCGGCGAGATCGCCGAAAGGCTTGCGCTGCCGAAGAGCGGCGCCCACCGGCTGCTTGCGACGCTCGTCGACCTCGGTTGGGCCGAGCAGGCCCGCGACACGGGTTTCTATCGGCTGACGATGCGTCTCGCGGTGCTCGGTCAACGCTTCTACGCGGCGTCCGGCGTGCCCGACATCTGCCAGCCGTTGATCGACCGACTTGCCCGCGAGTGCAGCGAGTTCGTCCGCCTTGCGGTCGTCGACGGCAACGCGCTCGTGTGGATCGCGCATGCGCAGGGCGCGCGCGGGGGTCTCGTTTATCAGCCCGCTGAAACCACGGGAACGGTGCCGCTTTATGCGACGGCCAGCGGCAAGGCATGGCTCGCGACACTGCGCAGCGAGGACGCAATGCACTACGTCCTGAAAAACGGCGGATTCGATCACGCCGACCGGTACGGTCCGAACGCGATTCGATCGATCGAGGCGCTGTTGCGCGATCTCAGGACGACGGGCCGGCGCGGCTATGGACTGGCGCTCAACGAAGCGGAGCCCGGCGTTACCGCGGTGGCTGCGGCGGTGCGGTCGGGGCCCGACGGCAGCGCCGTCGGCACGGTCAGCATTGCGGGTCCCACGGCGCGTGTCGACGAAAGCCGCGTGCGCGCACTCGCACCGATGGTCGTGCAGTGCGCGACCGAACTTTCCAACGTGTGGCCGCTGCGACCGACGACCGTGAAAAAGCGCGGGGTCAAGGACGCCGTGAAGGCTGCATGACGCACGGGGCGCGTGCGCGATGAAGCCGACGCTGCTGGGCTGCATCGCGGACGATTTCACCGGTGCGACGGATCTGGCGAATAACCTCGTGCGTGCCGGCATGCGCACGATCCAGACGATCGGCGTGCCGGACCGCGATCTTGCCGGTGACGCGGAGGCCGTGGTCGTCGCGCTGAAATCGCGCACGATTCCTGCGCGCGAGGCCGTCGCGCAGTCGCTGGATGCGCTGCGCTGGCTGAAGGCGCGCGGCGCGCGCCAGTTCTACTTCAAGTACTGCTCGACGTTCGACAGCACGTCAGCCGGCAACATCGGCCCGGTGATCGATGCGCTGCTCGACGCGCTCGAAGGTGCCGGTGCGGGCTTCACGATCGCGACGCCGGCCTTTCCGGACAACCAGCGCGCAGTGTTCAAAGGCCATTTGTTTGTCGGCGACGTGCTGCTGCATGAAAGCGGCATGCAGCATCATCCGTTGACGCCGATGACGGACTCGAACCTCGTGCGCGTGCTGCAGGCCCAATGCACACGGCGCGTCGGGTCGATCGACTACCGTGTCGTCGCACGGGGTGCTGCGGCAATACGGGCGCGGATCGGCGAGCTGCGCGCACACGGTGTCGGCATCGCCATCGTCGACGCGATCTCCAATCACGACCTGCACGCCATTGGCGCCGCTGTGCGCGACATGCCGCTGGTCACGGCAGGGTCGGGTATCGCGATTGCACTGCCCGCAAACTTCGGCATCGCGCCATCCGACGCGGCCGGTGCGCTGCCACCCGCACACGGCCTGCGCGCGATCGTTTCGGGCAGCTGCTCCGCCGCGACGCAGCGGCAGGTCGCTTCCTTCGTCGGCTCGAATCTGCCTGCGTTCCGAGTCGACCCCTCGCGTATCGCAGGGGGCGTCGACGTCGCCGCCGAAGCCCTCCAATGGGCAACGCCGTTGCTCTCGGACTCCACGGTGCTGCTGTACTCGACCGCCGAACCCGCCGACGTCACCGACATCCAGCAACGCCTCGGCGTCCGGCAGGCGGGTGACATGATCGAGGGCGTGCTGGCGACCATTGCGCGCGGCCTCGTCGAACGCGGCGTTCGCCAGCTCGTAATCGCAGGCGGCGAGACGGCGGGCGCGTGTGTCCAGGCGCTCGGTGTTGCGCAACTGCAGATCGGCTCGCAGATCGATCCCGGCGTGCCGTGGTGCCACGCGCTGACCGATGTCGGCGGGAGCGCCGCGATTCACCTGGCGCTGAAGTCCGGCAACTTCGGCTCCGACGACTTCTTCACGCGCTCGTTCGCGCTGCTGCGATGACCGAGTACCAGGCGAGGGAAGAGATCTGCCGCGTGGGCCGCAGCCTGTTCGAGCGGGGCTACGTGCACGGCACGACGGGCAACATCAGCGTCCGACTCGCCGAATCGGAAGGCGGCGGGTATCTGATCACGCCGACCGATGCGTGCCTCGGCTTCCTCGATCCGCTACGGCTCGCGCGGCTGGACTCCGAGTGCCGCCAGGTCGGCGGCGAGCCGGCCAGCAAGACGGTGTCGCTTCACGCGCGAATTTATGCCGCAGCCCGGCGCTTCGATCCAGCGACGGCGTGCGTCGTGCACACCCACAGCACGCATTGCGTGGCGCTGACGCTGACCTCGAACGCGATCGAGCTGTTGCCGCCGATCACGCCCTATTTCGTGATGAAGGTCGGCCACGTGCCGCTCATTGCCTACCATCGGCCGGGATCGAAGAAAGTCGGCGATGCAGTCGCCGAGGCAATCGATCGGTACGGGCATGCCGGCACCGCAATTCGCGCGGTGATGCTGTCCCGGCTCGGGCCCAACGTGTGGCACGACTCGCCGGCGAAGGCGATGGCGCTCGTCGAGGAACTGGAGGAAACCGCGCACCTAGTCGCGCTCGGCGGTCCGTTGCTCGAGCCGTTGACCGATGCGGCGATCGACGAGTTGCGCCGCACGTTCGGCGCGCGCTGGTAACGCAACCGGGCGCGTCGGCGCTCTCGCCGGCGGCCGATTACTCCCGGTCGGTCATTCGGCCTTCTTGTCCTGGCCCGGCGGCGCGCCGCGACCGTTGCCCTGCGGCTCGTTGCTCGGAGCGTTGCCGTGTTGCTCTTGGCTCGGCTGCGGCGGGCGCGCCTGCGGTGCTGCGGCGGTCCTCTCCGTCGGCTGCGGCGGATGCGGCTGCGGTGCCGCGGCGGTCCTTTCCGCGGGCTGCGCGGACGGCGGTCGCTGGCTTTGCGCACGCGCTGGCGGAGCGCCGTTCGAGGGCGCACCGGCGTCGCGCGACTGCGCGGTCGGCGGCCTTGACACGGGCGCTGCAGGTCTTTCGGCGGCAGGATGATTTCCAGACTGCGGCGGCTGCGCCGACTGCACGTGCGCGTCGGTCTGCGGCGGACGAGGCTGTTGCGAATTGGGCGGACGCGCCTGTGGATTCGGCGGACGCGCCGCCTGCTGGTGCGCCGGCGGTGGTGACGGCGGCCGCGATGCACCTGCTGTCGGGGCCGCCGGCGCGCTCATCGACTGCCGCGCCTGGTATTGCCGCTGCACCTCCGCATCACGGGGAGCGTAACGATAGTTGCGTGTCTGCAGCGTCACCTGCTGGTCCGCACGCGGATAGCGGTTGCCGGAGTACTGACGCTGATAGACGGGCAATGGTGCGGGCGCAGGTACCGCGCTGCGGTTCCATGTGTCCCACCCGCGATGATTGCTGTACCAGGTATTGCCCCAGTGATCGCCCCAGCGCGGCGGCGCGTCGGAGCGCCATCCTCTGAAATAAACGGGTGCACGCCGGTAGTAGCGGACCGGCACGCGCAACACGTACAGCGGCACGAAATCAGGCGGAACGATCTCCCACGGACCGTTGTACCAGGTGCTCGTGTACCAGTTGTCGTACGCGTAAACCCAATACATGCCATCGTAGAAGAAGTAGTTCGAATTCACCTGTGGGGCGTAGTACACCGGGTAACCAGGCACGCGCACGAGTTGCGGATACGCCCCCAGGTTGATCCCGATGTTTACGCTCACCTGCGCAAGCGGCGCAGTGATCGAGCAGAGCACAAGCGTAAGCGCAGCGAGTAGTTGCCGCATGAAAGGAGGCCTCCGGGAATTGACAGGCAGTCGCACCGGACGCGGGCACGACGCGCGATCCTCGCAATATGCGGCGACGCCGGGATCCAAGGTATCGGACAAGCGCTGCGCATCGCGTAGGAGCGCACCTACGTCTCGACGTGACGAACCGCGCGGGGATTCGCTGCACTACTATCCGTATCTTGCAGGTCGACCGGGCGAACGTGACTCACAACCACTCGACGTGGCGGAGCCGCATGGCGGCGACACTCGTCGCCGTCGTGCTGGCCGGATGCGCGGCGACGCAGCGCGACGTATCGCCGGTCGGCCCCCCGATGACCGCCACGGAGGGACGCGCGCTTGTCGCACGGCTGCTGCCGGACGCGACGCCCGACCGCAACGGCTGGGCGACCGACCTCTATGCGGCCATCGCCGCGCTGGAAATCCCGCCGACACCGCAAAACATCTGCGCGTCGATTGCCGTGGTTCAGCAGGAGTCGGGGTTTCGCGTCGACCCTGCAGTGCCCGGACTCGCCGCCATCGCGAAAAAGGAGATCGAAGCGCGGCGCGAGCGCGCCGGCGTGCCGCGACTCGTGCTCGATGCAGCGCTGGCACTGCCGTCGTCGAACGGGCGCAGCTACGGCGAGCGACTGGACGGCGTGAAGACCGAGATGCAGATGAGCGATCTGTTCGAGGATTTCATCGGCCGTGTGCCGCTCGGCAGGACGTTCTTCGCCGACCGCAATCCGGTGCACACGGCGGGGCCGATGCAAGTCAGCGTCGCGTTCGCCGAAGGCCTGGTGACGACACGACCGTATCCGTATCCGAGGTCCGGATCCGTGCGCAGCGAGGTATTCACGCGCCGCGGCGGCCTGTACTTCGGCGTTGCGCACCTGCTCGATTTTCGCGCGCCGTACGATCGCTACCTGTACCGGTTCGCCGATTTCAATGCGGGCCGCTACGCGAGCCGGAATGCGGCGTTCCAGAGCGCGGTGACGCAGATTTCGGGCATCCCGTTGACGCTCGACGGCGACCTGCTTCGCTACGAGAATGGCCGGCCGACGCGCGACCCCGGTGCGACGGAGACGGCGGTGCGGGTGCTCTCGCGGCGGCTGGACCTCGACAACGACGCGATTCGGCACGATCTCGAGCTTGGCACAGCAGAAGGGTTCGAGCGAACCCCTGCGTACACGCGCGTACTTGCACTCGCCGATCGTGCCGCCGGCAAGCGCGTGCCACGCGCCGCGCTGCCCGACATCGAACTGCACGGTCCCAAGATAACGCGGAAGCTGACGACCGAATGGTTCGCACAGCGGGTCGATGCTCGCTACCAGGCGTGCCTGCACCGGCTGGAAGGATGAGCGGCGACGATCGCCCCGACGTCGACGCCTATCTGCGGCGGATTCGATTCGCCGGCGACGTGGCGCCAACGTACGCGACGCTCGCGGCGATCGTTCGCGCACATGCGTTGGCGATACCGTTCGAGAATCTCGACGTGCTGCTGCATCGCCCCATTCGACTCGATCTCGATGGCGTGCAGCAAAAGCTCGTTGCCGCGCGACGGGGCGGCTACTGCTTCGAGCATGCGACGCTCGTCGCCGCGATGCTCGAAGCCATCGGATTCTCGCCCGTCCGGCACACGGCGCGTGTCGTGCTGTACACGCCATTGGCCGCCGCGCCCCGCACGCACATGTTCCTGACGCTGGCGATCGAAGGCCGGACATTCGTCGTCGACCCCGGGTTCGGTGGATTGGCGCCCGATCGTCCGTTGCCGTTGGCCGACGGCGCCGACGAGCGTGCAACGCACTGGATGGCGCGCGACGGCGTCCACTGGATCCTGCGGGCACGGTCGGCCGGCAGGGCGGTCGATTGCTGGGCGTCGACGCTCGAGGCGGATAATCGCGTCGACTTCGAAGTCAGCAACCACTACACGGCGACGCATCCCGCATCGCCATTCGTCAACCGGCTGATGATGCGCGCCGCCACCCGGGATGGAACGGTCTCCGTGATGAATCGCAACGTGACACGCGTCGATGCGCAAGGCGTTCACGAGACGCAACTCGCCGACAGGACAGCGCTGCGGTCGCTGCTCGCGGCGAACTTTGGTTTCGATCTTCCCGAAGTCGAATCGATGATCGTGCCTTCGGTCGACGAATGGCGGTGAACCGGTGAGCATCTACGACGAGCCGAAGATCGACTGTCACTGTCACGTGTTCGATCCGGCGCGTTTTCCGTACGGCGAAGATTCCGTGTACCGGCCGGCCGGCCAGGAGATCGGCACGGCCGCGCAGTTCACGCGCGTGCTCGATGCCTATGGCGTCCGGCACGCGCTGCTCGTTGGACCGAACTCGGGCTATGAGCAGGACAACCGCTGCATGCTCGATGCGATCGCGAACGGACGCGGACGGTTCAAGGGCATCGCCGTCGTGCGCAACGACATCGACGACGATGCGTTGCGGGCGCTGAAGGCTGCCGGCATTGTCGGCGTGGCGTTCAACGCGACGTTCCACGGCGTCGACTACTATCGCGATGCGGCATCGCTGCTCGACAGGCTCGCGGCGCTGGACCTCTGCGTATCGCTGCAAGTGCAGCACGAGCAACTTGCAGCACTCGCGCCGATGTTCGAGCGCTCCGGGGTGCGCGTACTCATCGATCACTGCGGCCGTCCCACACCGTCCGGCGGCCCCGACCAGCCGGGATTCCGGACGCTGCTCGGCCTCGCGGCAACCGGTCGCGTGTTCGTGAAACTGTCGGGCTATGTCAAGTTCGCGGAGGCACCGTTCCCGTACGACGACGCGCGGCCATACGTCGAAGCGCTGCTCGACGCGTTCACGCCGGATCGATGCATGTGGGCGTCTGACTGGCCCTTTCTGCGCGCGCCGGAACGCATCGACTATGGCCCGTTACTGAACCTGATTGAGCGCTTCGTTCCCGACCCCGTTGAGCGGCGGCGCGTGCTGTTCGAAACGCCGTGTCGCGTGCTGGGTTTCCCCTGTTGATAGGATTGCGCCCATGAATGCCTTCACTTGCGCGCAGATTCTTGCCGGTAACGCGCCGGCCGACACGCCCGTCGTCGTCAAGGGCTGGGTTCGGACCCGGCGCGACTCGAAGGCCGGCATCTCGTTCGTGCACGTGTCCGATGGCTCCTGCTTCCACCCGGTGCAGGCCGTCGTGCCGAACACGCTCGCCAACTACGCCGACGACGTCGCGCACCTGACGGCGGGATGCGCGGTCGTGATCACCGGCAAGGTTGTGCCCTCGCCGGCGAAAGGCCAGCCGTTCGAGCTGCAGGCGACCCGCGTCGACGTTGTCGGTCGCGTCGAGGACCCCGATACGTATCCGATTCAACCCAAGCCGCACACGCTGGAATTCCTGCGCGAGGTGGCGCACCTGCGGCCGCGAACGAACGTCATCGGTGCCGTCACGCGCGTGCGTGATTCGATCGCCCACGCGACGCACCGGTTCTTCCACGACAACGGGTTTTTCTGGATCAACACGCCGATCATCACCACGTCGGATGCCGAAGGCGCCGGCGAGATGTTCCGCGTGTCGACGCTCGACCTCGCCAACCTGCCGCGCACGGCCGAGAACCGCATCGACTACGCGCAGGACTTCTTCGGCCGCGAAACCTTCCTGACGGTGTCGGGACAGCTCAACGTCGAAACGTACTGCATGGCGCTGTCGAAGGTCTACACGTTCGGGCCGACATTCCGCGCCGAGAACTCGAACACGAGCCGTCACCTGGCCGAATTCTGGATGATCGAACCCGAGATCGCGTTCGCGGATCTCGCCGACAACGCGACGCTCGCCGAGGCGCTTCTGAAGCACATCTTCACGACGGTGCTCGACGAGCGTGCCGACGACATGGCGTTCTTCGACGAGCGGATCGAGAAGGGGCTGATCGCCAAGCTACAGCGAATCGTCGATTCCGAGTTCGTGCGGATGGACTACGCGGATGCGATACGCGCGCTCGTTGACTCGAGGCAGAAGTTCCAGTTTCCGGTGAGCTTTGGCGTGGACCTCCAGTCCGAGCACGAGCGCTATCTGTCGGAGACCTACGCGAAGAAGCCCGTGGTCGTCATGAACTATCCGCGGGAGATCAAGGCGTTCTACATGCGCCTCAACGACGACGGGAAGACGGTGGCGGCGATGGACGTGCTCGCGCCGGGCATCGGCGAAATCATCGGCGGCAGCCAGCGCGAGGAGCGGCTCGACGTGCTCGATGCGCGAATGGCCGAATCGCACCTCGATCCCGACCATTACGGGTGGTATCGCGACCTGCGTCGGTACGGCACGGTGCCGCACGCAGGATTCGGCCTCGGGTTCGAGCGGACCGTCGCCTACGTCACGGGTCTTGCAAACGTGCGGGACGTAATTCCGTTCCCGAGGACACCGGGCAACGCACGGTATTGATGGCGCTTGCGCCGCGCACGCCTGGCCGGATGCGCGGCGCGTGGGCTCGCTATTGCTTGGCGGGTTGCTGGAACGTCGCGCGCGAAAACTCTTCGAGCCACAACGAGCCGTCATGGTTAGTGTCGAGCTGATCGAAGATCCGCTTGGCGGGGCTGTCGGCCGCACCCGCCGTCGCGTTCGTGGCGGCCGACGGATTGGTGCCCCGCGGCGCCATCGTGCTGTCGGTCGTTGCGCCCGCTGCGGGCGTCGACGCCGAGCCGGGGTTGGACGGAGGAGCCTGCGGTGCAGTCGGCGTCGCCGGCGTCGTCGCAGCCTTCGATGCGCCGTCGGGTGCCGTGGGGTTGTCCGCCGCGTTGCCGACACCGTATCCCGACAGTCCAACCGCCGAGGCGATCAACGCGTACGCGATATTGCTGTTCAGTCTGCGGATCATGTCGCGACTCCTTTGAAAGGTCGTAGGCGGGGAGAACCGCCGTACCACACACACTCATGCAAGGAGCCTGCCTATCGTAAGTCTTTGATCCAACATGCGTGCGATTTCACCAAGGCCCAGCTTGACCAGTTCGCGATGTAAGGTTGCCGTCCGTGTAGGCGAAAGACCGAGCTTCCGCTCGCAGCGGTTCCGACTCACGGCACGAGTAGCGAACGCTGATGCGACACAGGTAGGCTAGCGGCTTTCCAACCCGTCGCCGTTCCGCGACAATGCTGCGCGCCACGTCCAACTCGGAGAACGACGAATGCTCACGCGCTTCATCCCCTTGGCGATCGCCGCCTGTGCGCTCGTCGCCGGCTGCACGACGATGCACCCCCGCGTCGAGCGCGTTGCGAAAAAACTCGACTGCGACGGCAGCAAGGAGTGCACGGTGACCGTCACCGTGAACTGCCTGCACTACCTGGGCTGCGACGTGTCGGTCGATTACGACCTCGTGTTCGTCGCCGGCAAGAACAAGCAGACGGACATTCGCTGGAAGCTCGTGGGCGAAAAGGGCGTGGAATTCGCCGCGAACGGCATTGCGTTCGACAGCTCGGTGTTCCAGTGCTCACCCGAGAGCGAAGGCAAGGACAAGTTCGTCTGCAAGGACGCGCATCCCGACTTCGGCATCTTCAAGTACTCGGTGAACGTGACCGTGAAGGACAGCCTGTTCGGGCCGCGCGGCGTGCAGTCGCTCGATCCGTGGGTCGTGAATTACTGAGCGGCCGCGGCTCTTGGGTCGAGCCAGCGCCGCAACTCGGTGATCGCGCCGTCGTAGCTTAGCGCTCGTCCCGCCGCCGCCGTGGCGGTGAACGCGTCGGTGCCGAGCTTCTGCCGGGCCGTCGCGATCAACGGCGCGAGGAACGCCTCGTCGGCCGGGTCGCGCGCGAGGCCCGTCGCCGCGGTCTGCGCTTCCGCGGCGCCGAAGAGGCGACCCGACTGCTCCCACTCGTTGCCCGATGCCGCGAGACCTGCGGCGACCTCGAGCAGCCCTTGTGCGGCGGGACGCAGTCCGGATTCGTCGACGATCTGCAGCACTTCGACCAGCATTGCCCGTGCGGGCGTGTGCGCCTTGCGGAAGGTCGCGACCATCGCGAGGTTCAGCAAGCTCACGGCGACGATGTCGATGTCGCCCGTCGCGCGCGCGATCGTCAGCACGCGTGTGTACAGCGGCTCGGCCGTCGCAAGGTCGCCTTCGGCGCGTGCCGTCTGCGCGAGCGCGTTCAGCGCGCCGGCCACTTCGCGCGGCGTGCCGAGCGTTTCGGCCAGCTCGAGTCCCTCCTGCAGATGGCGGCGCGCGGACGCGAATTCGCCGCGACCGAGCAGCGCGAGGCCGAGCGGCTGCAGCACGGCGGACACGCGCACGTTGTCATTCGTCGCCCGGGCAATCGCAAGGCTCTCCTCCAGGGCCTGCTGCGCCTCGTCGTATCGGCCCATGAACGACCCGAGCTGTCCTGCGTCGAGCAGCGCCTCGCATCGCTGCAGCGTCGGCTGCCGTGCCGACGGGCAAGCGAGTGCCTCGCGGGTGATCGTCAGGCCCAGTGCGAGCAGGCCTCGAAAGATCCAGTATCGCCGCAGCGACGACACGAGTTGCAGGCCGTATTGCTCCGCCAGGTCCGCCTCGCACGACCACGCGTGAGCGGCAAGCAGGTTCTCGCGTTCGAGATCGAGCCGCTTCAGCCATTCCGACTGCTCGGGTCCGATGAGCTTGGGGCGTGCCCGGCGCGCGAGCTCGAGGTAGAACGCCAGGTGGCGCGTTCGCTGCGCATGGCCTTCGTCCGCGGTTGCAAGTCGCTCGAGCGCATATTGCCGCACTGTTTCGAGCAGCCGGTAGCGATCGCCGGAGGCGTCGCGTTCGACGAGCGACTTTTCGACGAGCCGCATCAACGTGTCGAGAACGTCGGCGGCGTCGGGTCCATCGTCGTGCCCGACGGCTTCCGCCGCATCGAGCGTGAATCCGCCGGCGAACACCGCCAGCCGCCGGAATAGCGTCGTCTCCGCGACAGTTAGCAGCTCGTGGCTCCAGTCGATCAGCGCGCGTAACGTCTGCTGCCGGGGCAAGCCCGTGCGATCGCCTCCGGTCAACAGCCGGAAGCAATCGTCGAGGCGCTCGGCGATCACTTCCACCGACAATGCGCGCACGCGCGCCGCGGCGAGCTCGAGCGCGAGCGGAATGCCGTCCAGCCGGCGGCAAACCCTGGCGACGGCAGGGGCGTTGGCTGTCGTGACGGAGAACGGCGCGTGCACGGCGGTCGCGCGCTCGACGAAGAGCCGCGCAGCCTCCGACTGCAGCAGTACTTCAGGCGTCACCCGCTGTGCGCCGTCCCCGGGCAACGCCAGTGCCGGCAGCGCATACGTCGTTTCGCCGCCGATATTCAACGCTTCGCGGCTTGTCGTGAGTATCTTCAGCGTGTTGCTCGCCTGCAGCAACTGCTTCGCGAGCAGCGCACAGGCGGCCGCTAGATGTTCGCAGTTGTCCAGAATGATCAGCAGGTGGCGCTCGCCGACGTGCGCGAGCAGGGCGTCCTCGACGGGTTGCCCCGCCGTCTCCGTAACGCCGAGCACCGATGCGACGACCTGGGGCACGAGCCGCGGATCCGCGGTGGCTGCAAGCTCGACGAACCAGACGCCGTCGGAATAGTTGTCGATGACGCTGGCAGCGACCTGCAGCGACAGCCGCGTTTTGCCGAGGCCGCCGGTTCCGACGAGCGTGACCAGGCGCGATCGCGCGAGCAGCGCCTTGATCTCGGTCGACTCGCGCTCGCGACCGACGAACGACGTGACCTGCTGGGGCAGGTTGTTCGGCGTCGCCTCCAGCGATCGCAGCGGCGGAAACGTCTGGCGCAGCGCCGGGTGGATGACCTGGTACACGCGCTCCGGATGCGCAAGATCGCGCAGCCGTACGAGGCCGAGGTCGCGCAAGCCGATTTCGCTCGGAACGCGATCACCGATCAGGTCGACGGCCGTTTGCGACACGAGGATCTGCCCACCGTGCGCGGCGTTCATGATCCGCGCGGCACGGTTGACGGCGCTGCCGAAGAAGTCGCTGTTGCGGCGCTCGACGATCCCCGAGTGCAGGCCACAGCGCACGGCGAGCGGAACGCCGGCCGTCGCGTCGGGATCGGCCAGCGTCTGCTGCAGCTTGAGTGCGGCACGAATGCCGTCGAGCGGATCCTCGAATGCCGCGTGAATGCCGTCGCCTGTCGTCTTGACGACCAGCCCGCGCAGGCTCTCGACCGCTTCGCGGGCGAGCGTGTCGTGCCGGGCGAGTGCCGCACGCATGCGGTCGGGCTGTCGCTCCCATAACCGCGTGCTGCCCTCGATGTCCGTGAAGAGAAACGTCGTGACGGAGGCAGGTTGTTGCACGACAGGATAACCTCGGCGGGAACGCCGGAAGGTTACTCTATGTGACCTGCCGCCGCACGGCGGCCGGCGTATCATCCGCACCGCAACTTCGCGCCCGTAGCTCAATTGGATAGAGCACCGGCCTTCTAAGCCGGCGGTTACAGGTTCGAGTCCTGTCGGGCGTGCCAACCCCCGGCGTGCGCGATTACAATGGCCGGGCGCCCGGTTCTCAATCGGCGCGGCAAAAACCATAATTGATCGATAAAACGGCGACGCGGCGAGCGCGATCGCCTTGTTCCGGAGGAATGTCATGAGTCGAATCACGCCCCGCGGCGTTCTGGCCGCGCTGGCGCTGGCACTCGCCAGCGGTCCGCTTCTCGCAGCACCCCTCGTGCTGCGCGCATCCCATCAGTTCCCGGGTGGCAAGGGCGACGTCCGCGACGAAATGGTGCAGATCGTTGCGCGTGACGCGAAGGCGGCCGGCGTCGATCTCGAGGTCCAGGTGTATCCGGGGGCCGCGCTGTTCAAGCCGAACGAGCAATGGAACGCGCTCGTCAACGGCCAGCTCGACATCTCTTCGTTTCCGCTCGACTACGCGAGCGGCAAGGTGCGCGAGTTCGGCGCGACGCTGATGCCCGGGCTCGTGCGCAGTCACGCGCGCGCGGCGCGGATGGCCGGCTCGCCGTTCATGAAGGACATTCGCGCGAAGATCGACCAGGCGGGCGTGATCGTGCTGGCCGACGCGTGGCTGGCCGGGGGCGTCGCGTCGAAGAAAGGATGCATCCGCACGCCGGCGGACATGAAGGGCCTGAAGATCCGCTCCGCGGGTCCGACGTTCGCCGCGATGTGGCAGGCGGCCGGCGCGTCGATCGTATCGGTGCCGTCCAACGAGGTCTACAACGCGCTGCAGACCGGCGTTGCCGACGCGACCGACACGAGCAGCGGCAGCTTCGTGTCGTTCCGTATCTACGAGCAGGTCAAATGCATCACGGCACCCGGCGACAACGCGCTGTGGTTCATGTACGAGCCGGTGCTGATGTCGAAGAAGACGTTCAATCGCCTCGACAAGAAGCAGCAGGATGCGCTGCTTGCCGCCGGCAAGAAGGCCGAAGCATATTTCGCGAAGGAAGCGAAGGGTCTCGACGACGAGATGGTCAAGGCGTTCAAGGACCACAACGTAGAAGTCGTCACGCTCACGCCCGCCGAGTACGATCAATGGCTGAAGGTCGCGCAGCAGAGCTCGTATGTCGAGTTCGCCAAGGACGTGCCGGACGGGAAGAAGCTGATCGACGCCGCGCTGGCGGTCCAATAGTCGCCGCAGTCACGCCCGGCGCCTGTGCACAGCGGCACCGCCGGGCAGCGATGAAATGACGTCAGGCGCGCGGCCGCCCGGTACGCTCGACCGCATCGCGCGCGCGGTGAGCCGTGTGTCGGTGCTGTGCGGCTACATCGCCGCGGGGCTCGTCGCGTTCGCCGTCGTTATCGTCTGCCACATGGTGTTCGTCCGCTACGTGCTGAACCAGAGCACGATCTGGCAGACCGACCTCATCACGTACTGCATCACCGCCGCAACGTTCATCGGCTGCCCTTTCGTGCTGCTGACGCGCGGTCACGTCAACGTCAACGTGCTGCCGCTGCATCTTGGCCCCCGCGGCCGGTTCGCGCTGGCGATGTTCGCTGCGTTGATGTCGGTTGCTTTCTGCGCGGTGATGACGGCAATGACGTTCCTGTTCTGGAAGGAAGCGTGGGATAACCGTTGGGTGTCGGACACGATGTGGCGCGCGCGGCTGTGGATCCCGTACATGGCGATGCCGATCGGCCTCGGGCTCCTGACGCTGCAATACGCCGTGGACATCGCGTGCCTTGCGACGGGTCGCGCGCCGCCGTTCGACATTCCGGTGGAAGCGGAAGCGTGAACACGATCGTCGCGCACCGCGGAGCGGCCTGATGACGCCGACGACGCAGGGTGCGATCGTGCTGGTCGTGACCCTGGCGATGCTGCTGTCGGGTGCGCCGGTGGCGTTCGGACTGGGCGCGATCTCGATCCTTTTCGTCGTGCTGTTCCAGGGTTTCGACGCATTGCATGTCGTCGCCGAGACGTTCTATTCCGGCCTCAACGACTTCACGCTCGTATCCATCCCCATGTTCGTGATGATGGGTGCGGCGATTGGCTCGTCGCCCGCGGGCAAGGATCTGTACGAAGCGCTCGATCGCTGGCTCTATCGCGTGCCGGGCGGGCTCGTCATCTCGAACCTCGGTGCGTGTGCGCTGTTCGCCGCGCTGACCGGCTCCTCGCCGGCATGTTGTGCGGCGATAGGCAAGATGGGCATACCCGAGATGCGACGTCGCGGTTATCCCGACGACGTCGCCACCGGGTCTATCTGCGCCGGCGGCACACTCGGCATCCTGATCCCGCCGTCGATCACGTTCATCCTCTACGGCATCGCGACCGAGACGTCGATTGGCCGGCTGTTCCTCGCCGGGGTGCTTCCGGGCTTGCTGCTGACCGGCCTTTTCATCCTGTGGACACTGTTCATCATTTGGAAGCGCGGGTTCCGCGCACACGCGGCAGACTTTCGTTACACGTGGCGCGAGAAGTGGGGGTCGATTCCGAAGATCGCACCGTTCCTCGCGATCGTCTTCGGGGTGATGTACGTGCTCTACGGCGGCGTCGCGACGCCGTCGGAGGCGGCGGGGGTTGGCGCGGCACTGTGCGTTGTCTGCGCCGTCGCGATCTACCGGATGTGGCGTCCGCGGCAGTGGTGGTCGATCCTGCGCGACACGACGCGTGAGTCGGTGATGATCCTGATGATCATCGCGACAGCCGTGCTGTTCGGCTACATGCTGACGTCGCTGTACCTGACGCAGACGCTCGCGCACGCGATCGCGGAGATGCACGTCAATCGCTGGGTACTGATGGGCCTCATAAACGTGTTCCTGCTCGTGTGCGGCTTTTTCATCCCGCCGGCGGCGATCATCCTGATGACGAGCCCGATTCTTTACCCGATCATCAGCGCGGCCGGATTCGATCCGGTGTGGTTCGGCGTGATCCTGACGATCAACATGGAGATCGGCCTGATCCACCCGCCCGTCGGGCTCAACATCTACATCGTCCAGTCGATTGCGCCCGATGTCCCGGTCACGACCGTGATGTGGGGAACGATTCCCTACGTCGGCTGCATGGTGCTGGCGATCGTCATCCTGTGCGTGTTCCCCGAGATTGCAACGTGGCTGCCGGATCACATGATGGGTGCGAGGCACTGAACGGGCCACCAATTGCCGCCGTCCGGGGGAGCCGCCAGTTTCTCGTCCCCGCGAGGCCACTGCTGACGTATAATTTGCCCTCGGTCGCCAGGTCCGCCTCGTTGGGCCGCTTAGTCGGCTGACCCTTCAACGGTGGCTGTAGCTCAGTTGGTAGAGTCCCGGATTGTGATTCCGGTTGTCGTGGGTTCGAGTCCCATCAGCCACCCCAGCATCCTCACCCCGTTGTCGCGCACGCACCGGTTTGGCGCATCCGGCCGGTACCGCGACACCGTCAACCCGCGGGATGCGCGGTGCCACGGCCTCCGGCACGCGTCACCCGCGCTAACATCCACGTCATGACATCGGCTGCACCTGCGCGCTTCACTGTCGCGACGTACAACATCCACAAGGGCTTCTCGCAACTCGCGCGAAGGGTCGTCATTCACGAGTTGCGCGAGCGCCTGCACGGGCTGGCTGCGGACATCCTGTTCCTGCAGGAAGTGCTGCACACGAACGACCGTCACGCGAATCGCTATCGCGACTGGCCACGACGCCCGCAGCACGAGTTCATCGCCGGCGAGTTCTGGAACGAGGTCGCGTACGGGCGCAACGCCGTCTACCCGCACGGGCACCATGGCAACGCGGTGCTGTCACGCTTCCCGATGCTGACCCAGGAGAATCTCGACATCTCGGCACACCTGTTCGAGAGCCGCGGGCTGCTCCACTGCGAGATCGAGCTCGGCAACGGCACGCCGAGCCTGCATTGCATGAACGTGCACCTTGGCTTGTTCGAGCGCGGCCGGCAGTGGCAGATCCGCGCGCTCGTCGATCGGATCCGCGCCGAGGTACCCGACGGCGCGCCGCTGATCATCGCCGGCGATTTCAACGATTGGCGCAGCAAGGGCGACCGCGCGCTCACCGAGGCGCTCAATTGCGTCGAGGTGTTCGAGCACGTGAACGGCCGACCGGCGCGGACGTTTCCGTCGCTGATGCCGGTGTTTCGGCTGGACCGGATCTACGCGCGCGGCCTCAAGGTCGTCGACGCGCGCGTTCATTACGCGACGCTGGGCAAGCGCATGTCCGACCACGCGGCGCTCGCTGCGACCTTCGAGGTGATCCCCGGCAGGCGTCGACGCTGATCGTGAACGGCGGCAGCTACGCAATGAACCGCTTCACGGCGGGGAATTCCGTGGCACTGTTGCGCAGCGGCGCCGAATATTTTCCAGCGCTGATCGATGCGATCGCGCGCGCCGAGCGCGAGATCTGGCTCGAGTCGTACATCTACGCCGACGACGAGACCGGCCGCGCGGTTGCCGATGCGCTGATCGGGGCCGCGCAAAGAGGCGTCAGCGTGCGTGTGCTGGTCGACGGCTGGGGTGCGCGGCACTACCTGACGCGTCCGCTCGAGCAGCGGTTGGTCGAAGGCGGCGTCGACCTCTTGAAGTACCGTCCGGAGGTGCACCCGTGGCATTTCCGCTCGCATCGGATGCGCCGGTTGCATCGCAAGCTGTGCCAGGTCGACAATCGCGTCGCGTTCGTCGGCGGCATCAACGTCATCGACGACATGAATACACCCGGGCATACGCCACCGCGCGTGGACTTTGCTGTTCGCGTCCGCGGACCGATGCTGGTGCCGATCATCCAGACGATGCAGCGCGTGTGGGCGATCGTCGAGATCGCCCAACTGCGCAGCTCCGACGTGCCGCTGTTTCCCGACGAGGAGCCTGCGGAAAGCGCCGGCACGCAGACGGCTAAATTCACGATTCGCGACAACCTGCGCCACCGGCGCGACATCGAGCGCGCCTACCTTGCCGGCCTGCGCACGGCGCGCAGCGAGATCCTGATCGCCACCGCGTACTTCTTCCCCGGCGTCCGCTTTCGCCGTGCGTTGACCAGCGCGGCGGCGCGCGGTGTGCGCGTGACACTGCTGCTGCAGGCGCGCGTCGAGTATCGGCTGCTGCACTACGCGTCGCGGGCCTTGTACGGACAGTTGCTGACGGCCGGCGTTGCGATCGAGGAATATCATCGCTCGTTCCTGCATGCCAAGGTCGCCGTCATCGATTCGCGCTGGGCAACGGTCGGCTCGTCGAACATCGATCCCTATTCGTTCCTGATGTCGCGCGAGGCGAACGTGTTCGTCCGCGACCCCGTGTTCGCCGGCGAGCTTGGCGTCGAGCTTCGCGCGATGATGGCGTCGGGATCGCGGCCGGTGCCCCCCGAGGATTGGGCGAACCGCTCGCGCTTCACCAAGGCGGTCACGTGGGCCGCGTACGGGATCGTCCGCGCGATGATGGGGTTGTTGCGGTATGGCGGAGACGAGTGGTGGCGCTCCGGTTGGCCCCGCAATTAGAGAAGACAGCTGCGGCGTCGAGCTGCGTTGTTGCTCCGGCGCTCGAAATCCTCATGTACGTCCGTGTACATTCCGGTTTCTCGCGTCCTCGCGCCTAGCATCTCGGCGTCCTCGCCCGTCTTTGCACGCATCCGACTGAGTTGAATGCGCCACGCCCCGCCAATGCCGCTGCCTGCCGAGTCGAACGTGCCGCGTACGCGACGCGGCGACTGGCAGACGATTCGCATGCTGCTGCCCTACCTGTGGGGCTACCGCGGCCGGATCTTCGCGGCACTCACCTGCCTGGTGCTCGCGAAGCTCGCCAACGTCGGCGTGCCGATACTGATGAAGAGCATCGTCGACAGCCTCGATCCGCGGATTGCCGTGCTGACGGTACCGCTGGCGCTGCTCGTCGCCTACGGGCTGCTGCGACTGTCGACGACGGTGTTCACCGAGCTGCGCGAATTCCTGTTCGCCAAGGTGACGCAGCGCGCGGTGCGCCGCATCGGTCTGACGGTCTTCCGGCACTTGCACGCGCTGTCGCTGCGCTTTCACCTGGCGCGGCAGACCGGCGGACTGACGCGAGACGTCGAGCGTGGCCAGCGCGGCATCTCGACGCTGATCAGCTTCGCGCTGTTCTCGATCCTGCCCACACTCGTCGAGATCACGCTGGTGTCCGCGGTGCTGATCGCGCGCTACGACTGGACGTTCATGGCGATCACTGCGGTCGCGCTGGCGCTCTACATGCTGTTCACGATCATGATCACCGAATGGCGCACGCATTTTCGCCGGCAGATGAACGAGCTCGACTCGAAGGCGAACACGCGAGCGATCGACAGCCTGCTCAACTACGAGACAGTCAAGTACTTCGGCAACGAGGAGTGGGAGGCGCGGCGCTACGACGAGAGCCTGCAGCGCTGGGAGCATGCCGCCGTCAAGAGCCAGACGTCGCTGTCCGCGCTCAACATCGGGCAGAGCGCGATCATCGCGATCGCGGTCGCGCTGATCATGTGGCGCGCGACGGTCGGCGTCGTCGCCGGCACGATGACGATCGGCGATCTCGTGCTCGTCAATGCGTTCATGATCCAGCTCTACATCCCGCTGAATTTCCTCGGCGTCATCTACCGCGAGATCAAACAGGCCCTCGCCGACATGGAGCGGCTGTTCAAGCTGATCGAGGAGCACGCAGAGATCGTCGACGCACCGGGTGCGCAGGCGCTCGCGGTGCGCGGAGCGGAAGTGCGCGTCGAGCACGTCGATTTCGGCTACGAACCCAACCGCCAGATCCTGCACGACGTGACGTTCACGATTCCCGCCGGCCACAACGTTGCCGTCGTTGGACCGTCGGGGTCCGGCAAATCCACGCTTGCGCGCCTCTTCTACCGGTTCTACGACGTCGACGGCGGACGCATCACGATCGACGGCCAGGACATTCGCAGCGTCCGGCAGGATTCGCTGCGCGCGGCGATCGGCATCGTGCCGCAGGATACGGTGCTGTTCAACGACTCGATCGAATACAACATCGCGTACGGGCGCGCGGGCGCGTCGCACGACGAGATCGTCGCGGCCGCGCAGCTCGCGCAGATCCACGATTTCATCGCGCGGTTGCCGGAGGGCTACGCAACGCCCGTTGGCGAGCGCGGCCTGAAGTTGTCCGGCGGTGAGAAGCAGCGCGTCGCGATCGCGCGCGCCATCCTGAAGCGACCGGCGATCCTGATTTTCGACGAGGCGACGTCAGCGCTCGATTCGCGCTCCGAGCGCGCGATCCAGACAGAATTGAAAGTCATCGCCCGCGACCACACGTCGCTGACCATCGCTCACCGGTTGTCGACGATCGTCGACGCCGACGAAATCCTCGTGCTCGACCGAGGCCGGATCGTCGAGCGGGGCACGCATGTTGCTCTGCTTGCTGCGAATGGCGTTTACGCCCGGATGTGGCGGTTGCAGCAGGACGAGCGGCGGGGAGCGGTCGAGGCGCAAGCGCCCGACGATCCGCGCGTGCCCGAGCCGGGTGAACCACCCCGGCTGGACGAGGCGCCCGCGGCTGCCGCGGCGGCAACGCTGCGCAGCGGTTCGTAACTACCTGATTTGAAAGACCCGTTGACGACTCGGCGGCGAGTGTGCGATAAACCCGCCGGATATCTTGAGACTTATGCTGATGAACCGGTTGCTCACACTTGTTTTTCTGGGTGTTTTGGCCACCCCGGCTTGGGCGCAATTTGCGTCGCCGGACCCGGCCAGGCTGCGCCTTTCGTCGGCTAACGTTTTCGTGCTCGATGCTGCCGCGGATCGTCAGATCTACGCAAAGGCGGCAGATGCGGTAACACCGATCGCGTCGGTCACCAAGCTGATGACGGCGATGGTCGTGCTCGACGCCGGGCAGCCGCTCGACGAGACGATCGACGTCGACATGGGCGATTTCGATTACCTGAAGGGCAGCCGCTCGCGACTGCGGATGGGCTCGACGCTGTCCCGCCGCGAAATGCTGCGGCTCGCACTGATGTCGTCGGAGAACCGCGCCGCGTCGTCGCTCGCGCGCCACTACCCCGGCGGCACGCGCGCATTCGTCGACGCGATGAACTTCAAGGCCGCCTCGCTCGGCCTCACGCATACGCACTACTCGGATCCGACCGGACTGTCGGCAGAGAACGTGTCGACGGCGAAGGATCTCGCCAAGCTGGTGCAGGCCGCCGCCGAGTACCCGATGATCCGCGATTTCACGACGACGCCGTCGCACTTCGTCGAAGTGGGCTCCACGGGCCAGACGCTCGGCTTCAACAATTCCAACTCGCTGGTGAAGAACCAGGCGTGGGACATCCAGCTGCAGAAAACCGGCTACATTCGCGAAGCTGGCAAGTGCGTCGTCATGCTCGTCAACATCGCCAGCAAGCCGATCGTCATCGTGCTGCTCGACTCGCTCGGCAAGTACACGCGGATTGCCGACGCGCAGCGCGTCAAGCACTGGCTCGAAACCGGCGAATCGCTCGTGATCGCCGAGCCGAAGGCAGGGCGGTCGGCGAAGGCGGGCAAGCGCGTGCGCGGCACGTTCGAACCACGCATCGTCAAGACCTCGGCTGGCAAGCGCTGACTCGCAAGTCCCCGTCGCGCGTACTGCGCGATCGCTCATCCTCGATGTGAACCTAGGCTAGGACGCGTCCTTGCGGCGGTGCTGCTCGTAGAGCTCGCGCGCGTGAGCGCGAGTCTTCGCTGTGATCTCCGTGCCTGCCAGCATCCGCGCGAGCTCGTCGATGCGCGAGTTGCCCGACAACTGCGCGAGCTCGCTCGACACCTGCGAGCGATCGCCGGTTTTCACGACCCTGAAGTGGCGGTCGGCATGTGCGGCGACCTGCGGCAGGTGCGTCACGCACAGCACCTGCCGCCGCTCGCCCAGCGTCTGCAGCATCCGCCCGACCGTTGCTGCCACCGCGCCGCCAATGCCGGTGTCGACCTCGTCGAACACGAGCGTCGGCACGTTGCCAACTTCGCTGGCCGCAACCTGGATCGCGAGCGCCACGCGCGCGAGCTCGCCGCCCGATGCCACGCGCGATAGCGGACCTGGCGTCTGCTTCGGGTGCGTCGCTATCGTGAACGCCACGCTCTCGTGGCCGAATCGCGCAGGCTCGTCGATGCGCTCGAGCGTCGCTTCGAAGCGGCCGCCCGTCATCGCGAGCTCCTGCATCGCAGCCGTCACGCGTCGCGTCAGCGAACGCGCGGCCGTCGTGCGCTTTGCCGTCAGCGCGGCCGCCTGCGAATCGAAGCGGGCGCGCGCGTCTTCGACGCTGCGCGCCAGCGCGCCGGCATCGGTCGCAAGATCGAGCTCGGCGAGGCGTTGCGCGGTTGCGTGCGCGAGCGCATGCAGCTCGTCGGGCTTCGTCCGGTGGCGACGCGCCATGTCGTGGATCGCGGTCACACGCGCTTCGACGCGCGCATGCTCGGCGGGATCGACGTCGGTGTGCCGCAGGTAGTCGCGAAGCGCGCGCGCTGCCTCGTCGACCTGGATCGCCGCGGGCTCGAGCAGCGCCACGACGTCGTTCAGCGCAGCGTCGTCCGCACTCGCCTGCCGCAGGCTCTGCACGAGTTGAGCAAGCCGTCGCGAAAGCGCATCGTCGCCTTCGGTCAGCGCACTTTCCGCCCGGGTGGTCGCCTCGATCAGGCCCGCCGCGTTGGCGAGCCTGCGCTGCGATGCAGTAAGGTCGGCCCATTCGGTGGGGCCGACCGCCAACGCCGTGAGATCGCGCTGCCGTTCGGCGAGCGCATCGCGCTCGGCGGCACTCGCCGCCGCGGCGGTCGCTGCCGCATCGCGCCGTGCAACGGCATCGCGCCACGTGCGCCACGCATCGGCCACCGACGATACCAGTGTGGAATGGCCGCCGAACTCGTCGAGCAGCAGGCGTTGCGCCTCGGCGCCCGCCAACGCCTGGTGTGCGTGCTGGCCATGCAGGTCGAGCAATGCCTCGCCGAGTGCGGCGAGTTGGGCGAGCGTGGCCGGCCGCCCGTTGATCCACGCACGGCTGCGTCCCTGCGCGTCCTGCACGCGGCGCAACAAAAGCTCGGGGCCCGAATCGAGTTCGGCTTCTGCGAGCCAGCGCTGCGCGTCGCGCGCCGTTGCGACGTCGAATAGGGCGGTGAGCTCGGCGCGGTCGGCGCCCGGTCGAAGCTGGCCCTGCTCGAAACGGTCGCCGAGCAGCAGGCCGAGTGCATCGAGCAGGATGGATTTGCCGGCGCCCGTCTCACCGGTGAGTACGGTGAAGCCCGCGTCGAACTCGACGTCGAGCGCATCGACGACGACGAAGTTGCGGATCGACAGCGAACGCAGCATGCAGTCTAGCGCGGTGCGCGCGCCGCAGACGCCTTCATTCGCGCTTGCCGCCGCCTGCGTGCTGCAGCCGCTCGGGCGTTTCGCTCCAGTGGAGCTTCTCGCGCAGCATCGCGAAGTAATCGTGCTGCGCGGGATGCAGGAAGCGCGCCGTGTGCGGTGCACGACGCGCCGTCACGCGATCGCCTTCGGCGAGGTCGAAACGCGCCTGCCCGTCGCAATGAACGGCGGCGTCGCGTCCGCGGCTCACGGTGATCTCGATCGTCGACGAGTCCGGCACCGCGATCGATCGGTGCGTGAGCGCGTGCGGCGCGATAGGCACGAGCGCGAACGCCGGCACCTC
>Ga0207708_10000471_pt1 | contig 31120 bp, 24 predicted proteins | sample KBSK5101metaG_FD_184340 | JGI IMG/M metagenome (GOLD analysis project Ga0207708, IMG submission 184340) | Corn, switchgrass and miscanthus rhizosphere microbial communities from Kellogg Biological Station, Michigan, USA - KBS K5-10-1 metaG... | ecosystem: Host-associated > Plants > Roots >... | reverse complement strand
CTGGTAAGCCGACTTCCTGTCTCGCGCTTCAGTTAGTTCCTGAGCGGTTGCGGTAGTGATCACCGGATCTTCGAAGATTCCTACGCGGCGACCGGCGACGGAGGTGATGCGCGCGAAGATGTTCATGCGCGCTTGTTGCAGTCCACCGCTATCTGAGAAGACAAGGTCTTTGTTGTCAGCCTGGATCGTGAAAGCAGTGATTACTCTTTCGTCTGATTGGCGGAAGAAGTCGATTCTCAAATCGAAGTTCAATGGGTTATCTTCGACGACGCCGGTGTTGACCGCGGCCGCGAGGTCGTTGAATTTAACCTGCGGTGGACGGTTGAGGTCCGCCAGCAACTGCAACCGCGAAAATGGGCTGTCTTGCTCACGCTGATACTGGGAATTGCCAATGCCGCCGGCCCCGGAGATGCGGTCGGCTTTATTTGCTAACCCCATTTGTTCCGCTAAGGTGAGGCCCGCGCCCGGCACCATCAGCATCGCGTCTTTTTCGTTTGGATTCCGTGCGATGCGATACTCGCCGCTGCCTGTCGGATCGACGAATTCGATTTCGACTCCCGAGCCCACACCGGCCAGGTAGCGATAAAACCAGATTTCGAAAGGATAAGTAGTTGTCGAGCCGCCGCCTTCGTATGAAGGACGTTCATAAGAACCGCCCATCGGGTGAGTTTCACGCTCGTCCGGTTTACCGTACATAATCCAGATGCGGCCGCGGTCGGTTTTCCAGCCCGGTATGCCGGAGCTGAAGTGCTCGTTGGCGTAAGCGATGCGCTCGTAATACTCTTCTTTGAACTCGTTCTCGTCCGTGTCTGGATCCGGATCGCGGCGGCGCCAGAACTCTTCGATGAATCGTTCGCGCTCGTCGTCAGTTGCCAGCTTTTTGAATGCTTTTCGTTCTTCGTCAGTGATGATGTAAGTGACGTCTTTATCGAGCCAGTCTTTGTAGGCCTTCTTCAGTTCGGGTTTTACGTTGCGGGGCTTGTTGCTCGGGTCCTGCTGATCCTGTGCGAACACTCCTGCGCAGGCGCCGAGAAGAAAGGTCGTCACGAGAGCCAGACGAAGAGCAAATTTCTGGTAAGACATTCAAAAACTCCTGATGAATACTGTACGAATTCGTTCGATACGGACTGCTGTCGGCGACCCGTTGAAGACCATGGATTCTAAGATCCTGTTAAGAACACAGTCAAGATGCGATGACCCTCAGGCCAGTTGCCTCAAAAGCCGCAAAAACCGTGTGATTTGAACGTTTAGCTCGTTGTCCGAGGTTTGTTGAAAATCCATGCGACGAAGATGGAAACAACATAGAGAACAAGCATCGGCGCCGCAAAAAGCATCATGTTTGGAATATCGTTAGTTGGCGACAAGACTGCGGCGGCAATCAGGATCACTATCAGCGAAGTTTTCCATATTTTGACCATCAATCCCGCCGTTACAAGGCCAATGCGGGCGAGTACGTAGGTAATCGCAGGCATCTGGAAAACGACTCCCATTCCCAGCATTACGAGAATAATGAAGTCGAAATAGTCATCCGCCTTTAACAGGAGGCGGAAATCGGATCCCAGGCCGAGTAGATACTTGGCGGCCGGCGGGAAGATTACGTAATAGGCGAACGCTGCTCCCAGCACAAACGAGATCGACGATAAGAGTATGAAAGGCGTCACGTAAGCTCGTTCATGCGGGTAGAGACCTGGGGACACAAACCCCCAGATCTGAAACAGCAGAAACGGCACCGAAACAGCCACGGCCGCATAAAGCGAGACCTTTATGTAGAGTGAAAAAGGTTCAAGGGCGCTCGTGACAATGAGTTTGTCATTGATGCCGGTGTAGGATTCAGTTGAATCACCAAGGTTAGCTGGTAAACGCACGCCTTTGGGAATGACTACATTGCCGGCGAAGAGTGGTTCGTCAGTGAACAGAGCCAGCTTACCTTCTGCGTCTTTATAAACACGCGCATTTACCGTCGCACCAACAGGAATCAGACTGGTTCCGAGCTTGGTTTCTTCCGCAAAGACGAACCTTCCGGTATCGTTCTCTTTCAATGATGTTAGTGCCGCGATTGTTTCCGTTCCGGTTTGTCCGGCTATGGGTACCTGTCTTTGTTGTGCATCCGCGAGAGCTCGTTCTACAGGCTTGGCGAGAAAGGCGTAAATCGGACCCGAAAGGAACCAGCACGCCGTGGTAGCGATAATGATAAAGATGAACGACCGGATCAGGCGGCGACGCAACTCGTCAAGATGTTCCAGAAAGGACATCTGACCACCGAGCTCTTCTTCGCCCTCTCTGTTTGTAGATAGTGCTCTTAGAAATGCAGACATCGGTTCAGGTTAAAGCCATTCTTGTTTCCGCAGTGGTACTGGTTCGACTTCTACAGGCGCAGGTTGGACGGTGGTAGTTTCAGCCTCCGGTTCTACCCATGCCGCTGGTGTTTCCGGAGCCGCTTCCACGGCAGTTTCGCGGGCCACTACCAGTTCAGAGTCTGGAGTTTGAACTACAGGATCGATGGCTGGATGTGCGGGCTCGTAAGTTGAAGGTGAGTTAGTTTCGAGTATCGCGTTGTCGTCCAATTTGGCAGTTTCTAAAGCTACCTCACGTTCCCACGTTCGTTTGAAGTCATCCGAGGCTTTCCGAAACTCTGCGAGTCCCTTGCCCATTGAACGAGCCAGTTGCGGAAGTTTTCGCGGACCGAAAAAAATCATTGCGATGACAAGTATGAAAAGTAACTCGGTAGTGCCGAGACCTTCGAAAATAAATGCGAACACAGCTCTTTTACCTCTCCGTAAGATTGCGAACGCTGTAAACCTCACCGGAGTGAGACAACCGGAAAGAGTCGGGCTTTCGTGGTGACAGCGAATTGTAGCGCGTCTTGTTTGAAAAACAGAATGCGCGAGGCCGCTAAGAGACTTTGCAAGGATCACTTAAAATCATCAAATCTGCAAGTGTGAAGATGAACGACGAAACTAACAATGCAATCAAGTCCGCCGGAACCATGCAGGAGTTTGCTGAGTGTGCAGAAGCTGTTGCTGCGACGACGAAAAAACTCGAGAAGGCCGCGATACTCGGAAGTTACCTCGAGACACTTTCCAATCCGGATTTAACTCGAGCCGCACGATACTTCGCGGGTCATCAGTTTGCATTGAACGACGCTCGCACCACGAACGTAGGCGGCAGCATCATCAGTGCCGCGCTCAGCGAAGCCACAGGGTTCAGTCCGGAGGATCTTTATCCGCGTTACGTTCGTCTTGGTGATCCGGGTGATCTCGCTGCTGAGATCGTGAAAGAAGCGAAACGATCGTTTGAGCCTACCATCACACTTGCTGAAACTGAGTCGCTCATTGCGAGACTAAGTGAAACACGCGGCATAAAAAACAAGACTGCGTTGCTTACGGCAGTACTGCACAAAGCATCGCCGCTGGAAGCGAAGTATCTGGTCAAGTTGTTGTCGGGTGATCTGCGCATTGGTTTAAGGGAAGGTTTAGTTGAGGATGCGATCGCTCGTGTTTTTGGACAGTCGCTGGCTGATGTGGCTTACGCGAACATGCTATTGGGCGACATCGGTGAGACGGCCACGCGCGCGAGAGTTGGTGATCTGCGTGACGTCAATATGCGGTTGTTTCATCCGATCAAGTTCATGCTTGCGACGCCCGCAGCGGATCTGACTGACGTAGCCCGAACCATGCCGGACGAGTTTTTAGTTGAAGACAAGTTTGATGGGATTCGTGCGCAGGCGCATGTAGAGTCAGGGAGAGTTGCGATTTATTCGCGGACGATGGATGAAATCACGCATCGTTTTCCGGAGTTGATTGAGCCGCTTCGCTCGCTAACGAGCGACGTTATTATTGATGGGGAGATTATTCCTGCGAATGGGGAAGTGATACTTCCGTTTAGTGAGTTGCAGAAGCGGTTGGGCCGAAAGAACGTAGGCACTCAACTGCTTGAAGCGGTGCCGGTCGCGCTCGTGGCTTACGATCTTCTTTACGCCGCTGGGAAAGTGCTGATCGACCAACCCTTGAGCGAGCGAAGACATCTACTGGGCCAGTTGGTCCCCGATCAAGGGCCGTTGCGGATGTCCTGTGGGAAGCTTCTACGGGAGACCGCGCTACTTGACGAAGAGTTTGAGCAGGCGCGAGCCCGTGGAAATGAAGGGCTGATGCTCAAGAGTCCGGGCTCGGCGTACAAACCCGGGCGCAGGGGGCGTGATTGGCTTAAGCTGAAGCGGGCGATAGCGACGCTCGATGTTGCGGTTACAGCAGTGGAAGTCGGGCACGGGAAAAGACGTCACCTGCTTTCGGATTACACGTTTGCGGTACGCCGGTCGGTTGACGACGATGAGTTGCTGAATATAGGTAAAGCCTATTCAGGTTTGACCGATCAGGAGTTGATGGACCTTACGGAATGGTTCAAAAATCACACGTTACACGAGTTTGCTCATGGCCGGGTTCGGGTTGTCGAGCCGACCATTGTCATTGAGGTCACGTTTGACAGAGTCCAGCCTTCAAAGCGCCACAAGAGCGGTTATGCGCTTCGTTTTCCGAGAATTCTTCGGCTAAGGCCGGACAAGACTACGGGCGATATCGATACGCTTGAAACGGTGCGACGCTTAGTCGAGGCAAATGAAAACCCTCAAGAGAGGAGAATTTGATACCCAGACGTCGGAATAGGGGTATCGCCCGGAATCCCCCCAGCCGGTTTTCTCATGTAATAGTTAAAGTTCCTATTGCCATAGAGGCCGGATGGGGGTACGATGCTGGCGCGTCACCGCCTCCCAAGCAAGCTTTTCAAACGTAATCGGTGAGCCCGGGCACACAAAACCACAAGCCGCTAGACGACTCCAGGGCAGAAAACTGCTGTGGTTTGTATTGGGTGTGCGCTTCTCAGTACACTGACAGAAGGGCTACCAACGCCTCGTAAAACAGGTAATCTGAAGGCTCGGAAGTAACGACTTCTGTATCTTGGGTAGTTGTTGTACCAGTTATTAAAGGCTCCTGAATAAGTGTAAGACGTGGCGGTGGCGGCGGAGCAGGTGCGCCTGGTACTTCGATATCTCCAGCGAACGTATTAAAAGCGAGACTGAACACAAGTAGTGCAGCAAATACCAAGGTTTTGAAAGGTTTCATTGATCTTCTCCTCAAAAAGTGTAGTCAGAGCCTGTGAGTGGGTGCGCAACCAAGTGGTAATTGGTTGATAGCGATAATATCCATCAATCAAACGGCTTGCAAGGTTCCTTACCTACATTGAGAACTGGAGTCCTTATATGGAGTTGCACGAAGCAACATTTAAGAAATTGACCGAAATTCCGGTCACTGACAATATAATCCCCTTATGTGAACTGGCTAAGAACCTGGCCGAAGCCGGAGAGTTTGAGAGTGCCTGTGAAACTCTACAGCCTTTTTGGCAAGGAATACTGTATCGTCCTGAAACGACAGGTTTGCATGATGATGCTAAGGCCGAACTTCTTTTGCGATCCGGGACTTTAACGGGATGGGTGGGAAGCTCAAAGCAAATCTCGGGTGCTCAGGAAGCGGCTAAGGATCTCATTAGCGAGAGCGCAGCAATTTTCGAAGCGTTGGGGAAAGTCGAAAAGGTTGCAGAAGCTCGGGTTGACTTAGCTATATGTTACTGGCGCGAAGGCGCATTGGATGAGGCGCGCGTCACATTAGAGTTGGTTTTGAATAGCTTACGGGAGGTCCAGAGCGAGCAGAAACTTAGAGCGCTGTTGAACAGCGCCATTATAGAAAAGGCCGCTACAAGAGATCATAAAGCTTTAGCCATTTATCGCGACGCCGCATCTCAATTCCAAGTCAGTAATAACCATGCGTTAAAAGGGAAGTTTCATAACGCCTACGGCGCTCTGCTGAAGAGTCTTGGTCTTTCAGAAAAGCAAGAAGAATATATTGATTCGGCTTTGGTAGAATTTGCTGCCGCAAGCTTTCACTTTGAGCGAGTTGGCTTCCATCGGTTTCAGGCAAGTGTCGAAAACAACGTAGGCTTTCTTTTTGCGAATATCGGAAGATTCCCTGAGGCTCGTGACCACGTCAATAGTGCTCGCCGCTTATATCTTCAACTGAAAGATCACGGAGGCGCTGCATACACTGACGACACGTTGGCTCAAATCTTCCTCTTAGAAGGAAAGAGTGAGGAAGCAGAAAAAGTCGCTCACAGAGCTGTCCAAGCGCTGAGACGGGGTGGTGAACAAGGAGTGCTTGTTGAAGCGCTCACCACGCATGGCAAGGCGCTGGCACGACTCAAACAAACCCACGTCGCGAAAACAGTTTTGGACCAAGCGGTTGAAATCGCTCAAACCGCTGGTAACCCGGATCGCGGTGGTATCGCGGCCGTTACAGCAATCGAGGAGTTAAGCGATCACCTCCCGGTAGACGCACTCCAGAATTACTACCACACAGCCGAATCGCTACTCTCAAACTCCCAAAACCTCAGCCTCAGAACTCGTCTGGGCGAATGTGCACGTCGCGTCCTCTCAGTAGCTCTTGCTAACGCAGCCACCACAACCAATTCAGTGCCCCCTCTCCAACAAGGTTTCTCGCTTGATTCAGAGGTGCTTCGCTACGAAGGCAACCTCATCCGTCGAGCGCTTGAAGAATCAGGCGGCAGCGTCACGCGAGCCGCACGTCTACTCGGAGTGACGCATCAGGGACTCGCGTTCATTCTCAATGGACGCCACAACGATCTTCTGTCTATTCGAACTCCGGTGAAACGTCGGCGTCGTAGTATAATTCGTCACCATTGAATGGCCCCTTCACCAAGGAGCAACATCATGGCGCTGCTTTACTAAAGCAGCGCCGTTGCTTTATTTGTACTATATGAGTCAAGCGATGAAGTATCCAATTGCCCCCCTGCTGTTAATCGTCTCCCTGTGGGTAACTGTCCCTGCACAAACCGGGAAGCGCCGCGGAGCGACTCGCAAACCGAACGTGGCTGCAACGCAACCACAGCCCACGGCTCAACCTCAACCAACGCCAAGCACTCAGCCCGTGCGTCCACCAGCAGCTCCAGTCGCGCTTGTGGTGGTTAATGGACAGACATTCACGACCGTAGATCTCGATCCCGCCCTGCGCCAGGAAATCGAACATCTCGATGATAAGATTTCCGAAGCTCGCAAGAACGTTCTGGATGTACAAATCAACACGTTGCTGCTCGACGTCGAAGCGAAAAAGCGTCACATCGACACTCATCGCCTGTACGAACTCGAAGTGACCAACCGCGTCGGCACGATCACTCCGGCACAAATCAAGAAGTTTCTCGACGAAAACAAGGAACAGTTTGAAGGCGTCGATCCGGCGCTGGCGAGTAAGCAAGCGGCTGCTTATCTCCACGACGAAGCTGAGAACAAGCTCGCCGACGATCTCGTCAATCGTTTGCGAAAAACGAATCCCGTAGTCATGGGCGTCGATATAAACTCAGCCAACCTGAATCCCGCAGCAGTTCTCGCAACAGTTGGCGGCCAGTCACTGAAGGCCGAGACTCTGCTCGAACGACTAAAGCCAATCGTCTACAGGATGAAGCTCGAAGCTTACGAACTTACCAAACAGCGCGTAGATCAATTGATCGACAACACGTTACTGCTCGAAGAGTCCCAGCGACGTCAAGTTGGACCAGAACAGATAATCCGCACTGAGATAACTGATAAAGTTCGCAATCCAACCGAAGCAGAAATAAACAAGTTCTACTCTGAAAACAAGGCACGCATCTCCGGCGACCTTAACAGCATTCGCAATCAGCTAGTCACTTATCTTCAAAACGAATCACGACAGCAGCTCGAGAAAGACTTATCAGCACGACTTCGCAAAGGAGCAAACATACGCTGGTTGATGACCGAGCCGGCTCAGCCATTTCAGAACGTCAGCGTCGACGATGATCCAGCGCGTGGTGACGCAAATGCGCCCGTCACCGTCGTGGAGTTCACTGACTTTCAGTGCCCTGCCTGCGCCGCGATGCATCCAGTGCTTGAAGAGGTGCTGAAGACTTATGGCAATAAAGTGCGCTTTGTGGTGCGAGACTTTCCGCTGAACCAGCACGAAAATGCGCGTAAGGCAGCAGAGGCGGCTAATGCTGCTAACGCGCAGGGGAAGTTTTTTGAATACATCACTGTGCTCTTCAAAAATCAAAAGGCGCTCGATACGGCTTCACTCAAGAAGTATGCAAGTGAACTCGGCCTGGACCGCGCGCGTTTTGATGCGGCCCTCGATCGCGGTGTTTATGCAGCCGAGGTTGCGAAAGACGTAGCAGACGGTGAGATGTACGGAGTTGGCAGCACGCCGACGATATTCGTGAACGGCGTTCAACTAAGAGTTCTGAGTGCAGACGGATTAAAGCAAGCAATAGATAGCGCGGCAGCAAACCGCGCCAGAACAAGCTCGTCGCAGTAAACAGCCCGGCATGGACCAGCCCAGTAAACTTTGCGTATAATCATTTCCCCTAACCCCGCCCCCTAATCTTCAACCTGCTTGTGATGGAATCCCGATGGCAGTCTCGTTAAAACCAGAGCGACTGAAGCGCTACAAAGACGTAGCGATGCTTTTGATCAAGTATGGACGTTCAGACTTGATCAGTGTGGCAGGACTGGAAGGCAGTCTCCTGCCGGACGAAATTGTGGCCGAGTCAGAAGCCGCTCCGGCAGAAGAGCTGGCCAAAGATCTCGAAAAGCTTGGTCCAACGTTCATTAAGCTGGGCCAGTTGCTCTCGACCCGCGCGGACCTGTTGCCTGGTCCATATCTCGACGCTTTAACACGATTACAGGATCAAATTGAGCCCTTTCCGTTCGAGGAAGTGGAGCGCATCGTTTCAGGCGAACTCGGAGTCAGGATCTCCAAAGCTTTTGCCGACTTTGATCCGACCCCACTCGCGGCGGCGTCGTTGTCACAAGTGCATCGCGCCTACATGCGCGACGGCCGCGCCGTCGTGGTAAAGGTTCAACGACCCGATATACGAGATCTCATTGTCGGTGACCTCGAAGCTTTAAACGAGATTGCACACTTTCTTGACCAGCATACAGAACTTGGCAGGCGTTATGAGTTTGAAAACATGCTGGTCAATCTGAGAAAAAGCCTGCTGCGTGAGCTCGACTTCACGATCGAAGCCAACAACCTGCACACCATCGGACAAAACCTCGTCGAGTTTGAAAACATAGTCGTCCCCGAACCCGTCGACGACTTCACCACCTCGCGCGTGTTGACGATGGAGTATATTACCGGCAAGAAGATCACCGCCTTGAATCCTCTCCGTGTACTCGAAATAGACGGCGGTCTCCTGGCAGACGAATTATTCCGCGCGTATCTCAAGCAGTTCTTGATCGATGGTCTATTTCACGCGGATCCACATCCGGGCAATGTCTTTCTCACTGACGACGACCGTATCGCTTTACTCGACGTCGGCATGGTGGGACGCATGACGCGAACGTTCCAGGACAATCTCTTAAGACTCATGCTGGCGATCAGTGAAGGCAGAGGTGAAATGGCTGCTCAAGCTGCCATCAAGATGGGTGAAGAAAAGGAAGGGTTCGATCGCGCAGCTTTCGAGCGGCGTATCACGGATCTGGTAGCCGATAATTCAGACGCGATTCTCAGTCGCCTCAACGCAGGGAAAGTGACATTGGAGATAACGAGAATCGCCGCCGATTGCTGGTTCCGTCTGCCGCCTGAATTCACAATGGTCGCGAAGGCGTTCTTGAACCTGGACCTTGTAGTCTACACACTCGATCCAAACTTCGATCCCAACATCATTATTCGCGAACGCGCCAACGAGATCCTCCAGCGAAACATCCTCAGGAGTGTTGCGCCAAACAATCTGTTATCAAGCGTTGTTGACCTTAAGGAGTTTGTCGAAAAGCTTCCGACGCGGGTAAATAAGATCCTGGACGCGGCTGGAAACAACGACCTTCGCTTCAAAGTGGACGCGATAGACGAGAAGGTCGTTCTCGAAGGACTTCAGAAAGTTGCGAACCGAATCACCCTCGGTCTGGTTGTGGCAGCGTTGATTGTCGGTGCGGCAATGTTGATGCGAGTTGAGACGTCGTTTCGCATCTTCGGCTATCCGGGCCTCGCCATGATCTTTTTCCTGTTGGCTGCCGCTGCCGGCCTCGTGCTGATGTTCAGCATTCTGTTTTACGACGAGAAGCGTCGCAAAAAGCACTAAAGCTCACGCTCTTTGGCCGTGGCAATCAATTCTTTCAGAACGGCAGATTTCCCTTTGCTCAATGAAGTAAACGCAATCCCGAAACCCACGCCCGGCTGGTAAGAGGCCACTCGACCCTGGAGCCGTAGCCATTCGCCTGACGGAAGCTGGATTTGCAGGTTTACCTCTTCGTTGGGCTCCACGTGACCGTAGGTGTTTACGAAGCAACCTCCGAGGCTCACGTCGTCGACTCGAGCCTCGTGGGTACGCGACATGCTCTCCCACCTCGCTTCGAGCAGAATTCTCTTTCGCCGGCTGCTTCGTCGCTCTTCACCCATACCAGGCCCATTCTAAACGATGCTTCCCAAGGTGACTATGAGCTTACTGGCGCGGAAAGAGACTTGACCCCGCCTGTTGAACCGGTGCGTACTTCACAAACAGCCGGTAAGCCAGCAGAAACAGCACTATAAATCCAAACGTGAGCGGCAGACGCGTATCAGACTTCACCAGCATCCAGAAGTGGACCACTCCGGCAATCACCGCAAGGTAAACGAGACGGTGTAATCGTGCCCAACTCTTGCCACCAAGACGCTTCACCATCTTATTCGTTGACGTGATCGCCAGCGGCAACATCAACACAAACGACGTCATGCCTGCAAGAATGAAGGGCCGTTTGACGACGTCTTGTCCAACACTGAGAAGATTGAAGAGTCGATCGAACCAAACATAAGTAAGCAAGTGAAGCGAACCATAGAAGAACGCAAACAACCCGAGCATTCTTCGCACTTTCACCAACGAATTGATGCCAAAGATCTTTCTCAGTGGTGTCACTGCCACAGTGAGACTGAGAAATATCAACGTCAACATCCCGGTCGTTTTGGTGGCAAAGTCGAGTGGATTGGGACCGACTTGTTTACGATAAAGACCCCACAAGAGCAGCACGAGGGGCACCAGCGCATTTACAAACACAGCCAATTTAAGAAAGCGGACGTCACTCATAACGAGAATCAAAAATACTTCACCAGGTCCATGCCCTGATAAAGATGGGCCACTTGCTCGCCGTAGCCATTGAACAACAACGTATTACGCCGCCCGTATTCACCGATTCGCCGCTCCGTGGCCTGGCTCCACCGCGGATGCGGAACGTTTGGATTCACGTTCGAATAGAACCCATACTCGTCCGGTGCTTGTATGTTCCACGTCGTCGGTGGTTCATCTGCGACAAGCGTTATCTTGACCACTGATTTGATACTCTTAAAACCGTATTTCCAGGGCACCACGAGCCTTATCGGCGCCCCATCCTGAGGTGGCAACGTCTCATCGTACATTCCTGTCGCCATGATGGTTAAAGGATGCATCGCTTCATCGAGGCGAAGACCTTCGACGTACGGCCAGTCGAGAATACCGGTGCGTTGATTGGGCATCCGGTTCGGATCGAGCAGAGTTTGAAAAGCCACGTAGCGCGCCGCAGCCGTTGGCTCGATCTTCTCGAGGAGTTTATGCAGCGGAAAACCGATCCAGGGGATCACCATGGACCAACCCTCGACACATCGCAGACGATAAACCCGCTGTTCAAGCGGAAACTTTAGTAACTCATCAATATCGAAAACCTTCGGTTTATTGACCAACCCTTCAACACTTACAGCCCAAGGCCGCGTAACAAACCCTTTTGCAGCATAAGCAACGCCACTCTTCGACGTGTCGAACTCGTAAAAGTTGTTATAGTTGGTAATGGCGTCGAAAGGCGTTAGCTGATCGGTGACAGCAAATCCTTCTTTGACTGCTTCATCCTGCGGCGCTTTTGCTACTTCCTGGAGCTTGTCGCCTTTGACTGGCTCTGCGGGAGGCGGATTGAGACGACGATAGAGGAGCGTGGTTGCGGTCGCCGTTCCAGCCAAAGCCGCCGCCTGAATGAATAGCCGCCGATTCAAATAGACCTGTTTGTCGGTAACTTTTTCTGCTTTATCCGCCATTTGAAGACCTTGCACTTTAGAATACCTCTGTTAGTCGCTTGGTTCGCCAAATACTTACGCGTACAGAATCACAACTGGATTGCGCAACAAATAACAACAGATGAGACCGATTGAACCCGAACCCTCCGATCAGATGGGATTTCGAAGCAGACTCCTGCGCTGGGGCATTGTGCTGTTTGTAGCCGTGGGCATTCTCTTGATACCGGTTCCCGCAGGCATTACGTCTCAGTCGTGGCGTCTGCTCGCAATCTTCGCTGCCACGATCACCGGCTCGATTGTGCGGCCGATTCCCGGCGCTGCGATTGTTTTACTCGGAGTCACAGCCTTGCCGGTCTTCAGAGTGCTGACTATCAACGAAGCTCTGACCGGTTACGCCGATCCGGTGGTGTGGCTCGTCCTGGCGGCGTTTTTTATCTCCCGCGGCATGATTAAAACCGGCTTGGGCCGACGCATCGCCTTTCTCTTTATCAAAGCCATTGGCAAGCACTCACTCGGACTAGCTTATGCGCTTGGTTCTACTGAGACGGTTCTGGCGACAGTGATTCCCTCAACCGGAGCGCGTTCGGGCGGCATCATCTTCCCCATTGCGAAAAGCCTCGCAGAAGCATACGAATCCAGACCCGGCCCGACCGCAGGTCGTCTCGGCGCATTTCTGATGGCCAGTGTTTACCAATGTAACGTGATCGTTTGTGCAATGTTTTTGACGGGCCAGGCTTCCAATCCGATCATCGCCCGGTTTGCTCAGGAAGTGACCGGGATTGAGATTACTTACGCGCGTTGGGCCATCGGCGCGATTGTCCCCGGGATTTTGTGTCTCTTGCTTGTGCCGTGGGTGATCTATCAAGTGTTTCCGCCTGAAGTCAAACACACTCCGGGCGCCAGCGAACTCGCTTCAGAAGAGTTGCGAGCCATGGGCCGTCCGAAATGGTCCGAATGGTTGATGCTGCTGGTATTTCTGCTGGTCTCGGTTCTTTGGATGACGAGCAAACTCCACGGCATCGACTACGCTGCGGTCGCTCTACTCGGCATCAGCGTTTTATTGATCACTGGCGTACTCGACTGGGAAGATCTCATCAGTGAAAAAGCAGCCTGGGGCGTGTTTATCTGGTACGGCGGACTCATTCGCATGGCCGAAGCATTGGGCCAGACGGGCATCACCAAAAGATTTGCGGAAGCCTCGGCAAGTTTGACCACCGGTTGGAAGTGGGGGCTGGCGTTAGCTTCATTGCTGCTGATCTATTTCTATGCACACTACGTTTTTGCGAGCATCACCGCGCACGTTACGGCGATGTTTGTCCCGTTTCTGATTGTCATACTTGCAGCGGGAACGCCGACATACCTCGCAGTGCTTTCGTTGGCATACTTCTCAAATCTGGCCGCAGCGCTCACTCATTACGGCACCACACCGGCGCCGATCTACTTCGGCGCCGGTTACACAACACAACGAACCTGGTGGACACTGGGTCTGATCACATCATTGATAACGATCGCTGTCTGGACCGTAGTCGGTTTCACGTGGTGGAAAGTTCTTAAACTCTGGTGAACTAAATCATGGCTGGATACTCAGGAACTCCGCTCGTCAAGAAACTCGGTATGAAGGAAGGATCTCGCGTCGCTTTGGTGAATGCTCCTGAGAACTTTGAAACCGAGCTTGGCGAGCTGCCCGATAACGTGAAGTTCATGAAGTCGACCACCAAGTCGCTCGAGTTGATTCTCTTCTTTGTTTTATCTGAACAAGTACTTGCGAGAGACTTCGCAAAACTCGCGGCACGCCTCACAAGCAACGGCATGATTTGGATTGCATGGCCGAAGAGGAGTTCGGGAGTCACAACCGATCTAACTTTCGAACATGTGCAGCGAATTGGCCTCGATGCAGGACTTGTTGACGTAAAGATCTGCGCGATTGATGACACCTGGTCGGGTCTCAAGTTTGTTTATCGCCTCAAAGATCGAGCAAGCCGTAAGTAGGCATTAACAAGCTTCCACAGTTTTCCACAGATCCTGAGGAAATCTTTGTGGAAATCAGGGTGCAGAGTTTTACAAAGCTGTTACAAGAGCATACTTAGAACACTTTGCACACGTGAGCGGCGTGCTCGAAAGGCCTTCTGTATGAACGCGTTAACTACTTTTGCAGAGCTCGAAACACGCTCACTCATCACTCCTGGTCCAAGGCATTTCTCACCGCGCAACTAATTGTGGGACCATCAAAAACAAATCCAAAGTAGTTGCGCCAAACATTCGGCGAACGGTTTTTATTCAAACGATGAGCAGTCGAATTTGCTAATGAATTTGCATGTCTCTCGCTCGTGAGCGTAACACTTCAGACACAAATCAAAGGTTCAACAAACGTGTGATGCGATTACGTATCCTCTCATATCAGAGTTGTTTAAGTTGCTGGAAAGAGATCTTGAAAGCATGATTGATCGACAAAATTTCGGAGTTGATTTTGAGTCGAAACAAATCTGAAAAAGATGTTGCAAAAAAAGTGTCGATCACTATAATGCGAATCCCTCGCTGACATCGATTGCCATTAACAAGTTTGGATCAGCGGCCTGTTGGATGATCGTTTGAAGGTAACTAGCTCTCATATTTTTCTCGCAATTGCCCAGAGACCTTCAGGCGAAAAATAAGTCAGGTAGTAATGGGGCGTGACTCGTGCGGCAGTTGCGCAAGGCAATCGAGGCGATCGCGCCCCATTGGGATCTTCGCCAAAAATAACCCCCAAATATAGTTCCTTGCCGGAGGTAGTAAGTGCCGGATCAGGGTGTAGTGTTGTCCGTCTTACGGATTGAAGCCAAGTCTTAATGCCCAGTGGAGTTGTGTGAAATGATCGAAATACTGTCTTCCCCCCAGGTAAAACACTGTCCTATCTGCTCCAAAGATTTACTGATATCAGAATTTGGAATTTGTCGCGCGCGCAAAGACGGACGCAATCTTTACTGTAAGAGTTGCATTCGTCAGAAGGTCACACAGAGCCGGCGCGCTTTGAAGGAATACAAGTCAGCTCGCAAGAGGTACATCTCCCAGCAAGTTGAAATTGCGGAACTGCTTTCCGGTGATGGGAACGGCCATAGTCACTATCCCGCGAAAGCAATGAGCAAGTTGTCTCCCGTTGAGCGCGTGCGTGATGCAATCAGAAGAGGGTCACGAACTCAGCGTGAGATTGCCCAGGAAACAAAACTCGGCAAGGACGAGATCGGAGACGCGTTAGCCAATCTACTGCTCTGGACTCACGAGATCAGAACTCGAGTAGTGGACAACACTCGGCTCTATTTTTTGAACGACAATGCCGAGACTGCCACGGTAGATGATGGACCACGTCTCCCGGCACGAAAACGCGAGGTGCCGAGCTCGTTCAGCAGTTTGCAGGGGTTGATGCCTGGCAGGAATCCCGAAGGTGAACCCGAAAAAATCGGAGGCTGGGTGGCAGCCTAGCTCCGGCAGGTCATCCACAGATTACGCAGAATTTATAAATCAATCTGCGTAATCTGTGGATACAACAGCGTTAGTTGGCAAAAGCTTCGAGCACCTCACTGGCGTGATCCTCGGGCTTTACCTTTTCGAAGATCTTTTTGATCTTGCCCTTCTCATCGATCAAAAAGGTAGTGCGATGAACACCCATATACGTTCGTCCCATAAACTTCTTCTCTCCCCAAACACCATAGCTTTCGGCGATCGCCTTATCCGTATCCGCTAGCAGTGTGAACGGGAGGTTGTACTTGTTGACGAACTTTTTGTGTGCTGCTTCGCTGTCAGGAGAAACACCCAATACGGTGATACCTTTCTTTTTGAAACTGGCAAAAGTATCGCGAAACGAACAGGCTTCTTTGGTGCAGCCCGGCGTGTCGTCTTTGGGATAAAAGTAGAGCACCACTTTTTGACCGCGGAAATCTTTTAAGTTAACAGTTTCGCCATTAGCGTCTGTGGTTTTGAATGCAGGCGCAGTGGATCCTTCTTTGAGCATGTTTTGTCCTCTGTCGTTATTGATGGTCTATACTTCGATTGTAGAGGATCAGGGTCAATTTCATGAAAGCTTCCACTAAAAACAAACACGGCTACTGGATGGTGAAGCAGGAGCCTGAAACTTACTCCTGGGACGATTTCGTCCGCGACGGCAGCACTGACTGGTCCGGCGTGCGAAACTATCAGGCGCGAAACAATCTGCGCGCTATGAAGCCGGGAGATAAAGTGCTCTTCTACCACTCCGGTAAGGGAAAGGAAGTTGTCGGACTCGCTGAAGTTGTTAAAGGCGCGTATCCGGATCCGACTGCCGATGATCCACAGTGGGTCGCTGTCGATCTCAAACCCGTTAAGCCTCTGGCGACTTCAGTTCAATTGGCTGCAATTCGTTACGACAAACGTTTGAGTCAGCTCCCGCTCATTCGCCAGTCACAACTTTCCGTGATGCCGTTGACGAAGGATGAATTTGACGTCATTGTGTCGATGGGAAGTAGTAAAGGCCGCAAACGACAATAACGAGGAGGGTGAAATGTTCAAGCAACTTGACTACACGATGATTATCGTTTCGGACATGCAGCGCTCGATCGAGTTTTATCGAGACAAACTGGGCCTTCCGTTGAAGTTTCAATCGCCAGACTGGACCGAGTTTGCCACCGGCACCACGACACTCGCCCTGCACGGCGGTGGTATTCGCAACGAACAACCGCCTGTGGGAGATCCGTCGAAGACTGCCGGCGCGTGTTCAATTGGGTTCAATGTTGACGACGTTGATAAGACTTACGAAGAACTGAAAAACAGGGGCATCCGCTTTGTAATGCCACCGACGCAGCGCGAGGGTGAAGGTATCAAACTGGCGGTCGGCCTGGATCCGGATGGTTTGCCGATTTCCTTTGCGCAATTAATCGGTCACGGAGCGTAAACATCAGTCGAAGAGCGTCCCACTCTCGTTATCTTTCGCCGGCGTTGCCGATTCACTCAGTCGCGGATAAACCTTAAACAGCGGTTCTGGAGCGGGCTGAGGTTCTTCCTCCAGAGCCGCTTTGATCTCGATCGCGTTGACGACGCCCTGCCCGCGGAAGTGGTTGTTGGTGATCACATAAGTTTCGCGCGTTTGCTTCGTGACCTGTTTGATTCGAACCAGCCACGGATCTAACTCATCAAGCGAATAAAGATAGTTGTAGCGTTCATGAGGCGGCGCTTTATCGCGAAACCAGTTCTGGTAGTTTCGGCCATGAAGCCGCACGTAACCGATTGGCGAAGTCGTCAATGCCTGGGGTCGAATTGACTTCGCAAACACCGGCTGATCGATATTGCAGATCCCGACGTCACGCTCTGCGAGCCACTCGTAAATCTCAGGCGTATTCCACGAACTGTGGCGCACCTCGAGCACGAGTGGGTAATCTGAAAACTGTTCCAGCAGCCTAGCGAGATAAATCCGATCGTCCGGCGTGTTCTTGAACGACCACGGAAACTGAAGCAACATGGCGCCTAACTTGCCCGCCTTTGCGAGCACATCCATACCTGCTCTGAACTCTTTTTCGTCCTTCTTCGTCGCCTTGCCGCGTTCGTGCGTGAATATCCGGTGCAGCTTCGCTGAAAAGGCAAACTCCTTATTCGCAGCAACTCGCTTGGCCCACGACTTCGTCGTCGAAGGTACCGGCGGCCTGTAAAAACTGCTGTTAATTTCGATCGTGTTGAAAAACTGCGCGAGATATTCGAGCGGGTCAAACGTCTTCCCCGGCTTCTGCGGATAGACTATGCCTTCCCAGTCTTTATACGACCAACCGGCCGGACCGATGCGGATAATTGATTTTGGCATCCTATTAAACTAGCCTTTGGCGCAGAGAGCTTGTCCACAGATTACATAGATTAAACTAAATCAGTACATATCTGTGTAATCTGTGGATAGGAAAGGAGGTGAAGCGAATGCGTCTGACGGAGATGGTGTCGTGTTCCGGTTGAGCGGCGAAGCTTAGCCCGAGCTTACTCGCTCAGGTTCTGAGCGGGCTACCTAAACAACCCCATGACCCGAATCTGATTGTCGGTTTTGATACGGCCGACGACGCGGGAGTATACCGTCTGCGCGACGACCTCGCGCTTGTCCAGACGCTCGATTTCTTCACTCCGATTGTCGACGACCCATACGACTACGGTCGCATCGCCGCGCTCAACTCCATCAACGACGTTTGGGCGATGGCCGGCACGCCGATCACAGCGATGGCCATCACCTGTTTTCCCAAGAAAGGTGTCGATCCTGCAATCCTGGGCGAAATCATGCGCGGCGGTCTGGAGACGATAAACAAGTATGGCGTGACGTTGATCGGCGGCCACAGCGTCGATAACGAGCAGATCATGTTTGGTTACTCCGTAACGGGTGTTATCGATCCGAACAAAGTGGCGACCAATTCCGGCGCCCGGCCGGGTGATGTATTGATCTTGACGAAGCCGATAGGTACGGGAGTGATTTCGACCGGGATCAAAAAGGGACGCGCTAGTGAGGCAGTGATCGCTGGATCCGTCGAGACGATGCTCACGCCCGGCAAGTATGCCGCGGAAGCGATGCGAGAGTTTGACGTCAAAGGCGCAACGGACATCACCGGATTTGCTCTGCTCGGTCATGCCTGGGAAATGGCGTGCGCGAGTAAAGTCACGATTGAGATTGATGCCGATGCGGTTCCATTACTTACAGGCGCGCTCGAACTCACATCCGAAGGCATGCTGACGAGTGGCGATAAAACAAATCGTGAATATGTCGGCGCCGACGTCGAAATCCGCGACGCAGTTGATGAGAACCTCATGAAGTTGCTCTTTGATCCACAAACTGCGGGCGGAATGTTAATCGCCGTGAATGAGAATAAAGCCGAGTCTCTCCTCGCCACCCTCAACAAGAATTATCCACAAGCACGGCAAATCGGTCGCGCGCTCCCCATGGGCCCCCGTTCGATAGTGGTCGACGGCGGCACATGAGATGAATCTTTCCGACCGGGTCACTAAACTCAACAACGCCACCGAAAACAAGAAAGGCCGTTACGTCCTTTACTGGATGCAGATGTTCAAGCGCGCCAGTCACAACTACGCGCTTAACTTTGCGATCCAGATGGCCAACGAGCGGCAACTGCCTCTCGTCGTTTACGAAGGGCTGACATTCTCGTATCCCTGGGCCAACGATCGGTTCCACACGTTTATTCTCGAAGCCGTTGCAGAGAAATACGCCGAATTCTCCAAACGTGGCATTCGTTACGTTTTCTATCTGCAACGAAACAAACGCGACCCGCGAAAAGTAGTCGCGCAGCTCGCTCAACAAGCGGCGCTGCTCGTCACCGACGATTACCCGTGCTTCATAATTCCTCGACATAACGAACGGATCTCGCAATTGGACCGGCAGGTTTATGCTGTTGATGCGAATGGCATGGTTCCGCTCTCAGCATTGCCGAAGGAGGAGTACGCGGCCTACACAATCCGTCCGAAGATCAACCGTCTACTTCCTGACTTGCCGCGGATAATTAACACTCCACACGTCGACGTGCCGAAGCCCGAACTTAACGTGGATTGTCCCGAAGCAATCGTTTCCACAGAAAACATCGCGGAGCTTGTTAGCCAATGTGACATCGATCATTCAGTTAAGCCGTCTGATCGATATCATGGCGGAACAAAAGCCGCGCGCCAGCGTCTCAATCATTTCGTGCAAAACATCCTGCCGCATTACGACGAGACCCAGAAAGAACCCTCAATCGATGGCGTTTCGCGATTGAGTCCTTACTTACATTTCGGATTCATATCGATTCAGGAAATTGTCGCGGCAGTGGAGAAGGCAAAAGCGCCGAAGCCGGCAAAGGAAGCATTTCTCGAACAGGCGATTGTACGACGTGAGCTCTCATTCAACTTCACGCGCCACAACCCACACTACGATTCCTTGCAATCGCTTCCCGCCTGGGCATTGCAGACCATGCGCGACCACGCTGACGATCCGCGTCCCGAGCTTTTGGACGCGGAAAAGATCGAAGCTGCGGAGACTTACGACGAACTGTGGAACGCAGCCCAACGTGAGTTGGTTTCAACCGGGCATTTGCACAACTACGTGCGGATGTTATGGGGCAAGCGTGTCATCGAGTGGCAGCGCAGTTACGACATGGCGTTCGAGCTGCTAGTCCACTTGAATAACAAGTACGCGCTCGATGGTCGCGACCCGAATTCTTACGCCGGCATTCTCTGGTGTTTCGGCAAACACGATCGCCCCTGGTTCGACCGCGAGATCTTCGGCACCATCCGCTACATGACCTCGCAGAGCATGGCGAAGAAGTTCAACGCTCGCCGCTACATGGATTCGGTGTAGGAGTTCTCACGCAAAGGCGCAAAGACGCAAAGGAAGTCGAAGTTCTCTGCTTTGCGTCTTTGCGCCTTTGCGTGAAAAATCTCAACGAGTATTATTGGAACCACAAAACCATGGCTTCAACAATTCGAGAGCTTTCAGGGCAGGACACCGTCTCCATCGCGGACCTCTACACATACGTGCGAGCGCGTACGATGCAAATCGTCGCGCCTCTCGAAATCGAAGACTACGTCATCCAAACGGCTGACTTCATGAGCCCGCCGCGCTGGCACATCGGCCATACGTCCTGGTTCTTTGAGACGGTTCTACAGGCATACAAACCCGGTTACCGCGTTTATTCCGAAGACTTCCTCTTCTATTTCAACTCCTACTACGAAGGCTTCGGCGTACGCATCGAACGCCCCAAACGCGGCACAAAATCGCGTCCGACAGTCAAAGAGACGGTCACTTATCGTAATCATATCGACGAGCAGATTCTCTCAATCCTCCACTCGCCCGAAAGCCTTCGCGAAGCAGAGACAGTCCTAACGCTCGTACGTCTCGGCCTCGAACACGAGATGCAGCATCAGGAGTTGCTTGTTTATGACATCAAGCATCTGTTGTGCGACCAGTTTGCAGCGCCGATAAAACCTTTGCCCAAATCGCAGAGCAAAGTCGAAGGCATGGCTGAGATTGAAGGGGGGTTAGTCTGGCTTGGTTACGACCAAAACCAGTCGCCGCGCTCACGACCGTTTGCCTTCGACAACGAGAAGCCCGCGCACCAGGTCTTTATTCAGGACTTCGCGATCGACAAAGCCCCGGTCAGCAATGGCGACTTTCTCGAATTCATCAAAGACGGCGGCTATCAGAACTTTCGCTGGTGGTTTTCCGAAGGCTGGGAAGCAGTCAATCGCGAACAGTGGTGCGCACCGTTTTACTGGGAGCTGCACGACGACGAATGGATGATTCGCGACTTTTCCGGTCTGCATCCAGCGGTAAGCAAAAAAGACGAGCCTGCTTGTCACGTCAGTTATTTCGAAGCCTCTGCGTTTGCGAAATGGTCCGGCAAGCGACTGCCGACCGAAGCGGAATGGGAACACGCGGCATGTTATGATGCGCGGCGCAAAGTTAAGCAGGCATTTCCGTGGGGCGACACAGACCCCAACAGCGGCAACACAAACTTTTTTGAGAATGGTTACTGGTCAGTGGGCCCGATCGGCGCTTTCCCGGAAGGCGCGAACGCCTACGGCTGCCAGCAGATGATCGGCGACGTGTGGGAGTGGACCACTTCCGACTATGTGCCATATCCGGGATTCAAGTCGGAGTTTGACGAATACAACGACAAGTGGTTCGTCAATCAAAAGGTTTTGCGCGGCGGCTCGTTTGCCACGCCGCAGTTGCATATCAGAGCGACGTATCGAAACTTCTTTCACGTCCACGAGCGCTGGATGACGTCCGGATTTCGATGCGCTAAAGATCTTTAGCCACTGATTACAAGTCGGGCCTACCTAACGAAGGAGAACATCATGTCCCCAATGCTCCGAAGACTGCTCGCTGGTTTTGTCCTCGTATTACTCGCGACGATTTCGGCGCTCACGCAAACGGATGAGCGCAGTAATGCCGAACCGGCAGCCGCCGCGTCTAGCAGGACCAAAACAGATGCCGTCAATCCGAAATACACCACACCAAAGTCTCCGCTCGATACGGCGTACGGTGCAAAGATCGCTGAGTACACAACGGAAAAGTATTTTCTGACTGAGCTCGTCGATCACTTGCCACTGTCGGACAAAGTCCCTTCTCCTGAAAAAGTTCTCGGTTACGCAGTCGGAACTCCAAACAAACTCACTTACACAAAAGATCTCTATCGTTACTACCGTCAACTCGCCGCCGCGTCACCACGCGTGCGCGTGTTCGTCGCGCCGGAGAAGAGCGAAGAAGGACGCGAGCAAATGCTCGTGCTTGTCAGTGACGAAGCAAATCTCGCGAAGCTCGATCGTTACAAAGAGATCACTGCGAAACTTGCCGACCCGAGAAAGGTCAGCGATGCCGAAGCCCGCACGCTGATCGCCGAGGGCAAGCCGTTCTATTGGGCTTCCGGATCGATCCACTCTCCCGAAACGGGTTCGCCCGAAATGTTGATGGAGATGGCTTATCGTCTCGCGGTCGAGGATTCGCCGTTCATCGAAGACATTCGCAAAAACATGATCGTGATGATCACGCCGGCGCTCGAAGTTGACGGCCGCGATCGCATGGTCGATCTCTACAACTATCGCAAAGCGAATCCCGGTAAACCGGCGCCGCCATTGCTTTACTGGGGCAAATACGTCGCGCATGACAACAATCGCGACGGACTCGGACTCGCGCTCGCACTCACGCGCAATCAGATGCGCACGTTTCTCGATTATCACCCGACCGTGCTGCACGACCTGCACGAATCAGTTCCGTATCTCTACACGATGACCGGCACTGGTCCATACAACGCGTGGCTCGATCCACTTGCGATCGATGAGTTTCAGTTGCTGGCGTATCACGAGATCGAGGAGATGACGAAGCGCGGCGTTCCAGGTGTTTGGACACACGGCTTCTACGATGGCTGGGCGCCGAATTACATGCTCTACATCGCCACCGGTCACAACTCCATCGGCCGTTTTTACGAGACTTTCGGCAACGGCGGCGCCGACACACGTGAACGAACTTTGCCGCCTAACCAGACATCGCGTGTTTGGTATCGTCCCAACCCACCGTTCCCTCGTGTGAACTGGTCCATGCGCAACAACGTCAACATGCAGCAGTCTGCGATTCTCTTTGCGATGAATTTCGTCGCCAAAGAAAAGGAACGTTTCCTGAACAACTTCTATCTCAAGAGTAAACGGGCGATCGCAAAGGCGTCGAACGAAGGTCCGGCGGCGTACATAATTCCCGGCGACACGCCGCGGCCCGTTGAAGCGGCTGACATGGTAAACCTGTTGCGGTTGCAGGGCGTTGAAGTGCATCGCGCTTCAAAAGAATTCTCAGTGAAGGATCAAAAGTACCCCACAGGTTCATACATCGTCAGGATGGACCAGCCTTACTCGCGCATGGCTGATATGCTGCTCGACACTCAGTACTACAACGTTACCGATCCGGCGCCGTACGACGATACTGGTTGGACCATGGGCGCGATGCGAAACGTCAAAACTGTGCGCGTCGTCGAGAAGAGTGTGCTCGACGCGCCGATGACTCTGTTGACCTCCGATGCAAAGGTCACAGGTCAACTGACCGGCCCCGGTTCCGCGGTCGCGTACATCATCAATCACAATACCGACAACACGCTCGCGACGCTTCGCTTCCGCTTGAAAGACGTGAAGATGAGCGCCGCTGAAGATTCGTTCAAGATTGGCGATCAGCAGTTCAATAGCGGCTCGTTTATTTTGAAGAAGGAAGGTAATCCTCAGGATCTGCGGGCGCGATTGGAGCCGGCTGTCACTGAGCTTGGTCTGAAAGCAGTCGGCGTGGACAAACTTCCGGAAGTGAAGACTCACGATCTCGCCGTGCCGCGCATCGCGATCGTTCACACCTGGACCAACACGCAAAACGAGGGTTGGTATCGGATTGAGTTTGACAAGTATCAAATTCCTTACACGTACATTTCCGATCACGTCATTCGCAAGACGCCGAATCTGCGCGACAAGTTTGATGTGTTGATCTTCCCGCCTGTCGGTGGCTCGGCGCAGACGATCGTGAACGGCATGCCGATGCGCGGCGATCCGATGCCGTGGAAGCAGTCGGCAGTCACGCCAAACTTCGGCAACTCGCCGGATCAGACCGACGATATGCGTGGCGGCATGGATGTAATCGGTGTAGCGAACCTGCAGAAGTTTATTAACGATGGAGGTTTGTTTATTACGATCGGCAGTGTCTCGCAAGTGCCGATCGATTACGGCATCACGAGCGGCGTTTCGATTCAACCCGCCGACAGGCTGCAAGCGCGCGGCTCCATCTACAACTCAACGTTCGCGGATCGGAAGAGTCCGATTGCATATGGCTACGATGCCGGGTTGCCGATCTACTTCAGCCAGGCGCCGCTGTTTCAGGTTGCAGCAGGCGGTGGTGGTGGCGGCGGTCAGGGTGGTCCGAGTTCGCGTGCCTCGGGACGTGGTGGTGTCAACGATCCGGATGTGATCCAGGCGATGCCGCAGCCGCGACCTGCCGATCCAAAGAACCCTCCCGACCCGGATGCCGATCAGCGGGAGAGCCCGTTCTACACACCGCCGCAACTGCGGCCGCGCGTCGTGCTTCGTTTTGTGCAGGACGAGAAGAACCTTCTGATCAGCGGCATGCTCGCGGGCGCTAACGAACTCGCGAACCGGCCGGCAATTGTCGATGTGCCGGTTGGTCGTGGTCACGTGGTGATGTTTGCGACCAATCCGATGTGGCGACACCAAACACAGGGCGAGTTTTTCCTGTTGTTCAACGCGGCGCTGAACTACGACAACCTGAGCGTCGGCCGCTCGGAGCCACGCGGGCAGGGGCAACGCTCAAGTAGCGTCGATGACGATCAATAACGATTGAAAGCATTTCACGCAAAGACGCAAAGGAAGACGCAAAGCCGCCAAGGAAATCTCTTTGCGTCTTTGCGAAACCTTTGCGCCTTTGCGTGAAATATTCTTGTGATGAGTACAATCCTTTCAGACATCGAAACGCGCGTGCTCGGCTCACTGATTGAAAAACAAGTGACGACGCCCGAGTACTATCCGCTGACGCTCAATGCGCTGACGCTCGCGTGCAACCAGAAGAACAACCGCAACCCGGTCACGTCGTATTCCGATAACCAGGTTGCCGACGCGCTCGAGAGCCTGCGTGAAAAAAATCTCGCGTATGTTTTCTATGGCAGCAGCAGTCGTGTCCCGAAGTATAAGCACGTGATGCCGGAAGTCATGCACCTGCGTCATCCGGAACTGGCGTTGATGTGTGTGTTGATGTTGCGCGGAGCGCAGACGCTCGGTGAGTTGCGCGGCAACGGTGGACGGCTCCACGAATTTTCAAGCCTCGAAGAAGTTGAAGAAACTCTGAACGGACTGATCTCGCGTGAGCCTGAGCCGCTGGTCGTTCGACTACCACGCCAGCCCGGACAGAAGGACGCTCGATACGCTCACCTGCTTTCCGGCGAGGTCGATGTTGAGGCTCTGGCAGAAACCCCGGAGCGCGTTGCATCGCGACGTGCCGGCTTGGAAGAACGGGTTGAGGCACTGGCTGCGGAAGTCGAAAAATTGAAACAGCAGTTTGAGGAATTCAGGAAGCAGTTTGAGTAACACGGATGACGCGGATTGAAAACGCGGATTTGCGTACGTTATAATGCATTTCACCTATGAAACTGGAACTGTTTCATCCGGCAGTGGCGCGCTGGTTTGCGCGGAGCTTTCCCGCTCCCACCGATCCGCAGTTACATGCCTGGCCGGAGATCAAGAAACAACGGCATACGTTAATTGCTGCACCCACAGGCTCCGGTAAAACTCTCGCCGCATTTCTCTCGGCAATCGACGATCTGGTTCGTCTCGGCGTCGAAGGAAAACTCGACAATTCCACCCACGTCATTTACGTTTCACCGTTAAAAGCACTCAGCAACGACGTACAACGAAATCTCCAGGTTCCGCTGGAGGGAATTCAAGAGGAACTAAACGATCTCGGACTGCCCGAGGTAAACATTCGCACCCTCGTTCGCACCGGCGATACGCCGGCCTCCGAACGCACGGCGATGACGAAGCGTCCGCCGCATATCGTCGTCACTACGCCCGAGTCGCTTTACATACTACTGACCAGCGAAGGCGGGCGGCGGATGTTGGAAACTGCGCGAACTCTGATTCTCGACGAGATTCACGCCGTCGTCGGCGATAAGCGCGGCTCGCATCTCGCACTTTCGATCGAACGCCTCGAGCAACTCGTTCGCCAACACAACACTTCCCTCGTTCGCATTGGACTATCAGCTACTCAACGACCGATTGAAGAAGTGGCGCGATTCCTGGTGGGCACAGCAAACATCGACGCCAACAACAATCCCAATTGCACGATTGTCGACAGCGGCCACGCGCGCAAACTCGACCTCGCGATCGAGCTGCCTGAGTCGCCCTTGCAAGCGGTCATGTCGGGGGAGGTCTGGAATGAAGTTTACGATCGTCTGGCCCAGCTCATTCGCCAGCACAACACCACGCTCGTCTTCGTAAACACACGCCGGTTGGCCGAACGCGTCTCGCGGCATTTAGGCGAACGCATCGGCGATGAAAACATCGCTGCGCATCACGGTAGTCTCGCTCGTGAACAACGCCTGATGGCAGAGCAGCGTTTGAAGTCCGGCGAACTGAGCGCCCTCGTCGCTACCGCTTCACTCGAACTCGGAATCGATATCGGTGACGTCAATCTCGTTTGCCAGCTTGGTTCAACTCGATCCATCGCCAGCTTCCTGCAACGCGTGGGTCGCTCGAATCATACTGTCGCGGGTTTTCCGAAAGGCAGGATCTTCCCGCTCTCACGCGACGAACTCGTCGAATGTGCCGCAATTGTCGACTCAGTGCGACGCGGTGAACTCGATCACCTGGAAATCCCCGAGCGCCCGCTCGATATCCTGGCCCAACAGATTGTCGCGGCTGTCGCTGCCGAAGAGTGGTCGGAAGACGATCTCTTCGCCACAGTCCGGCGCGCTTATCCGTATCGCAATCTGGAACGTGAGCAGTTTGACTCAATCGTTCGCATGCTCGCCGAGGGTTTCAGCACGAAACGAGGGCGGCGCTCGACGTATCTCCATCACGATGCGGTTAACCAGCGGTTACGTGGGCGGCGAGGGGCACGTCTCGCGGCGATCACTTCCGGCGGCGCGATACCCGACACGGCGGACTATGCAGTGGTGCTCGAGCCGAGTGGTCTGGTTATCGGTTCGGTAAACGAAGACTTTGCAATCGAGAGTTTGCAGGGCGACATCTTTCAACTCGGAAACACGTCGTGGCGCGTCCTCAGAGTCGAGCAGGGCAAAGTGCGTGTTGAAGATGCGCACGGGCAGCCGCCCTCGATTCCTTTCTGGCTCGGTGAGGCGCCGGCGCGCACGCAGGAGTTGTCAGTTTCGGTGTCGCGTTTGCGCGAGGAAGTCGCGGCACGGGTTCACGCGGATGAAGGCGGATCCGGGGTTAATCTTGAAAGTGCGTTGACCTGGCTTACGGATGAGGTCGGTGTTTCGCATTTGGCGGCGGAGCAGATTGTTGAATATCTTGCGGGCGCGAAGATCGTTCTGGGCGTGATGCCGTCTCAGGATAATCTTGTGCTCGAGAGGTTCTTCGATGACAGCGGCAGTATGCAGCTCGTGCTGCACGCGCCATTTGGCAGTCGTATAAATCGTGCCTGGGGATTGGCATTGCGCAAACGCTTCTGTCGCAAGTTCAACTTCGAGCTCCAGGCTGCGGCAACTGAAGATGCGATCGTTCTCTCACTTGGACCAACGCACAGCTTTCCACTCGACGACGTCTTTCATTATCTGAACTCGAAGACTGTGCGCCAGCTTTTGTGCCAGGCTTTGCTCGACGCGCCGATGTGGAACATTCGCTGGCGTTGGAACGTCACTCGTTCCCTCGCAGTACTGCGGCGTCGTGGAGGGAAGAAGATCCCGCCACAGTTGCAACGCATGGATGCGGAAGATCTGCTCACTGCCATCTTTCCTGACCAGGTCGCGTGCGCTGAAAACCTGCCCACCGGCGAACGAGAAATACCTACGCATCCCCTCGTCGATCAAACAGTCAAAGATTGTCTCGAAGAGGCGATGGACATCGACGGTCTCGAGCGCTTGTTGACCTCAATCGAACGAAACGAAAAGAACCTTTACGCGCGTGACGTGATCGAGGCGTCGCCTTTGTCGCAGGAAATACTGAACGCGCGTCCGTACGCTTATCTCGACGACGCGCCACTCGAAGAGCGTCGCACTCGAGCCGTGTTCCAGCGTCGCTGGCTCGATCCGGAAACTGCCGCAGACATGGGCAAACTCGACCAGGCCGCGATCGATCGCGTGCGCGAGGAGGTCTGGCCTGAGCCGCGCAATGCTGACGAGCTTCACGATGCGCTTGTTGAGCTTGGTTTCATAACTGAAGAAGAAGGGGCGGGTTGGCAGGAGTTCTTCGCCGAGTTGAATGTTGATCGTCGTGCGGCGGTGTTGACCAACTGGACTGAAAAGAAGTTGTGGGTTGCAGCCGAACGTCTGCCGCAACTTCAAGTCATCTATCCGAAAGCAGAGCTGCAACCAGCAATCGCAGCGCCGGAAAGCGTCGCGCGAGTGACCTGGGGTTTTGAAGAAGCACTCACGGAAATCATCCGCGGACGACTGGAGGGACTTGGACCAGTCACCGTCAATGCCCTCGTTGCTTCTTCTGGTCTAAATAAACTCGAGATCGAAACGGCTTTACTACGACTCGAGTCTGAAGGCTTTGTCATTCGCGGCAAATTTACACCCGGCACTATTGAGACCGAGTGGAGCGCGCGTCGTCTTCTCGCTCGCATTCACAGTTACACTTTGAACCGCTTGCGACAGGAGATCGAACCAGTCGCGACCACTGATTTCATTCGTTTTCTACTCGCGTGGCAGAAGGTTGCTCCGGATCACCAGATGGAAGGCCCGGAAAGTCTCAAAGCAATCATCGAGCAGCTAGAAGGTGTCGAAGCACCGGCGGCCGCGTGGGAAGGCGAACTGCTCCCGTCGCGAATGGTCGAATACGATCCGGCATGGCTCGATGCGCTCTGCCTGTCAGGTGAAGTGGTCTGGGCGCGTTTGACGCCGCTATCACGATCTTCAGACAGTGGGGAGAGAACACGTGGCTCGGGTCCGGTGCGCAACACTCCGATTGCACTTTTGCGACGCAAGAATTTCGCGCTCTGGAGTTCAGTGTTTCCACAACCTGCGCCGGCAAACACGGGCGAGTTTTCAACCACCACACAGATGGTCTTCGACTATCTCGCGACACGTGGCGCTTCGTTCTTCACCGACATAGTCGAGAACACGAAGCTGCTGCGCAGTCAGGTTGAAGAATCTCTGGCTGAACTGGTGGCGAACGGTGTGGTTGTGTCAGATAGTTTTGCCGGACTACGTGCACTGTTAACACCGGGGAGTCGGAAGACGCAGGCGGCGGCACGTCGCAAACACCGGCAACCGGTTTACGAAATGGCGAGTGCCGGTCGCTGGTCCATTCTCCAGCGAAACGGCGGGGTGCAAAGCATTAACGAAGCTGCGCTAACTGAAGAAGTCGCGTGGGCGCTGTTGAAGCGTTATGGCGTAGTCTTCAAACGTTTGCTCGAGCGCGAGGGCATGGCATTACCGTGGCGCGTGTTGCTGCGTTTCTATCATCGACTCGAAGCGCGTGGCGACATTCGTGGCGGACGTTTTGTTGCTGGAATCTCGGGTGAACAGTTTGCACTGCCGGAAGCAATCGGAATGCTGCGTGCGATTCGTCGCGCGGGCGCGCAGGAAAGTTTGATCTCCGTGAGTGCCGCCGATCCTTTGAACCTCGTCGGCATCATTGTTCCGGGCAGTCGTATTACGGCGCACACGAGCAACCGGATTCTATATCACGACGGCGCGCCCATCGTGGCACTTGAATCCGGCGAGACACGCTTCCTCGTGGAACTCAGCCGCGCGATGGAATGGAAAGCCAAAGCAGCGTTAGTGCGCAAAGCTACACGGCCCGAACTCAGATCCTACCTGCAGCGTCCTGCCTGAGAAGAAGTTCACTCAGAACAGAACAAGTCACTCATGTCCGTTAATATCACACCAAATCGTATCGAAAGCTGTCTCGAAAATCTCCCTAAATGAGGCAAATTGCCACTTTCCGTGGAGGCATGGTAGTTGCCAACGGAACGGGCAGGGGAGGTTAAAGGACACATGAAACTAGTTTACTCGAGTAAGAAAATAGGCGGATATTTACTGGCTTTCTTCCTACTGTTTGGAGTTATAACAGTCGCCAGTTCAAGCGCCCAGGCTCAGTGGCGGGACCGGGATCGGGACGGTAGAGATGATCGATACGACCGTCGTGATGATCGTTACCGTCGTGATGATCGATATCGCGATAGGAACTACGGATATCAGAATGCGCGGCAGCAGGGTTACAGCTACGGCATGAACGTCGGTGCGGCTGACGCGCAGCGTGGCCAGAGCTACGACCCGCAACGTTCACGCTACTGGAGGAACGCAACCGAGGGCTACAACTCGTCCTACGGAAACAAGGGACAGTACAAGCAGATCTTCCGTGATGCGTTTGAGCAGGGATACCGCGAAGGTTTCCAGCGTTACGCTTACAACCGGCGCGGCAACAACCGTGGCAGCATCTTTCGCTGGCCGCGGTAAATAGGTAAGTAGTTGGTAGAAGTTAACTTGACGGGGGGCGCCAATCGCTGGCGCCCCCTTTTTCTGGAATCCGTGGTCGATTGGCACTGCCTTAGATTGGACAGGCGTTAATCCATATTGAACAAAGGTGCCAATGAAATTACTAGCTCAAACAACTCACAGCGTTTCGTTAAAGTTGCCCTTTACGAAGCGTCGCCCGTTTCGATATTCGCTGGTCAAACCAAACACGTCGGTTCCTTCGACGCTCGAGTTCATGCGTGTTAACAATGCAACCGTGCGTGAAGGCCGAACTCATCGCGTGTGGCCGCCCGAGGTCCTGCGCAAATTCCAGACAGCAGAGATCATCACCGAACTGCAAACCCAGCATTACGTACTTCGCGACACGAGCATCTCGCCCGTTAC
>Ga0207708_10000470_pt1 | contig 31135 bp, 33 predicted proteins | sample KBSK5101metaG_FD_184340 | JGI IMG/M metagenome (GOLD analysis project Ga0207708, IMG submission 184340) | Corn, switchgrass and miscanthus rhizosphere microbial communities from Kellogg Biological Station, Michigan, USA - KBS K5-10-1 metaG... | ecosystem: Host-associated > Plants > Roots >... | reverse complement strand
GGCCGGGTCTCCTACGTCAGCAGAAGCGATTGTTCGCACAACCACTTTCACTGATTCGGCCCGGCCGATGCCAAAGCTCTCGTGAGATATCCGGGCTAAGATAGGGCTCATGAACGTCCTGGCCTTCGATACCTGCCTTGGCGCGGTGTCCGCGGCCGTCCGTTGGCACGCGGACGACGGCTGGCAGCTGCGCGAGGCCTATAAGCCGCGCTCCACCGGGCACGCGGAGCGGCTGATGCCGATGATTGCAGAGGTCATGGAGGGCGGCGGGGTGGCGTTCTCCACCATCGACCGAATCGCGGTGACGGTCGGGCCGGGTGGGTTTACGTCCGTGCGTATCGGCGTTGCGGCAGCGCGCGCGCTGGCGCTGGCGACGGGCAAGCCCGTGGTCGGCACCACCAGCCTCGCCGTCGTCGCGCACCGCGCCGAGGACATGCTGGGCGAGCCGCTGGGAGAGCGGCAGATCATGGTCGCAGTCGACGCCGGGCGCGGCGCATACTACGTGCAGACCTTCGCCGCCGGGGCGGTCGAGACGGGCGAGCCGCTGCTGCTTACGGCGCAGGAGGCCGCGCGCAGCGTCGGTCGGCGCGGCGCCGTCGTCGTCGTCGGCACCGGGGCGCAGGCGGTTGCGGGCCTGGCGAAGGAGGCGGGCGGCGATGCCGAGGCTCGCTTCCCGGACCTGCAGCCGCACGCCGGCAATCTCGCCCACCTGGCGCCGAGGCTCGCGCCCATTACCCCCGTCAGACCGCTCTATCTGCGGCCCCCGGACGCGCGGGCGCAGGTCGCTCCGTTGGCTCGGACACCGCCATGACCCAGGCCGTCGCACTCGGGGCCATGCGCATCCGCAGCTGCGGAGTGCAGCACGCGGGCGAGCTGGCGCGGCTGCAGGCCGGCCTGCCCGACCAGGGTTGGGATGCGGCGAGCTTCAAGGAGCTGCTCGCCCACCCCGGCGCGCTCGCCTTCGCCGCCGGCCCCAGTGTCGTCAGTGCGGAGATGCCGCCGCCGAGCTGGGGCTACATCCTCGGACGGGTGGCGGCGGACGAGGCGGAGGTGCTCGCCCTGGGCGTGGCCAGGGAGCGGCAGCGGCTCGGCATCGGCCGCAGGCTGGTCGAGAAACTGTGTCGCGCCGCCGTCAGGCGCGGCGCGCGGCGGCTCTATCTGGAGGTTGCCGAGGGCAACGTGGCGGCGCGCACGCTCTATGCCCGCCTCGGCTTCGAGGAGACCGGGCGGCGCCGGGGGTACTATGTGCGTACGGATGCTCCTGCCGAGGATGCCATCAACCTCTGCCTCCGTCTTGAGCCCCAGGCGCCGCCCGGCGCGATGGTGGACGCCCCTCGGAGCGTCGCCTATAAGCAGCCAGGGACCTGTGCGCCACATGAGGACATGCGAGCTTCACCGCCACCGGCCAACCGCATCGAGAAGCTGTGCGCCGACAAGCGCCTGCGCATGACCGGCCAGCGGCGCGTGATCGCGCGCGTGCTCTCCGACGCCAGGGACCATCCCGACGTGGAGGAGGTGCATCGGCGCGCGCATGCCGTGGACCGGCGCATCTCGCTCTCCACCGTCTATCGAACGCTGCGCCTGTTCGAGACCAAGGGCATCCTGGAGCGGCACGATTTCGGCGCCGGGCGCGGGCGCTACGAGGCCGCCGCCCGCACCCATCACGACCACCTGATCGATCTGGAGACCGGCCGCGTCATCGAGTTCAGCAACGAGCAGATCGAACGCCTCCAGCAGCGGGTGGCGGAGGAGCTGGGGTTCAAGCTCGTCGGACACAAGCTCGAGCTTTACGGCGTGCCGGTGAAGCGGCCCCGGCGGGTCTGACCCCATGTCGCGGCTTTACGTGTCTGTTCCGCACCGGTAGACCGGCCCCGACATTCGATCGAGCGTAGGTAGAGCCATGGGTCACAAGAAACGGAGCCCTGGGGTCAGACCCGCAGGGGCTGACCCTGGACCGCGCAAGGTCCACATCAAGACGTTCGGCTGCCAGATGAACGTCTACGACAGCGAGCGGATCGCGGAGCTGCTGGCGCCGCTGGGCTTCGCCGAGACGGCCGACGTGGAGGAGGCCGACGTCGTTGTCCTGAACACCTGTCACATCCGCGAGAAGGCGGCCGAGAAGGTCTATTCCGACCTGGGCCGCATCCGCGAGATCAAGGAGCGCCGGAAGCGGGAGGGCCGCGACACCATCGTCACGGTCGCGGGCTGCGTGGCCCAGGCCGAGGGCGAGGAGATCGTGCGGCGCGAGCCCAGCGTCGATGTGGTCGTGGGGCCGCAGAGCTATCAAGAGCTCGGCGACCTGCTGGCACGCGCCAGGTCCCGCGGCGCAGCCGTGGTCGAGACCGCGTTTCCCGAGAAGAACAAGTTCGCGGCCCTGCCGGAGCGCGCCGGCCGCGGCGCGCCCACGGCCTTCCTGACGGTACAGGAGGGCTGCGACAAGTTCTGCACCTTCTGCGTGGTGCCCTATACCCGCGGCGCCGAATACTCGCGCTCGGTCGCCGACGTGGAGGCGGAGGCGCGCCGCCTGGTGGACCGCGGCGTCCGCGAGATCACGCTCCTGGGGCAGAACGTCAACGCCTATCACGGCGCGGGCCAGGACGGCCGCGCCTGGTCGCTGGCGGAGCTGATGTTGCGCCTTGCCTGCATCGAGGGACTGGAGCGCCTGCGCTACAGCACCAGCCACCCGCGCGACATGAGCGAGGACCTGATCGCCGCCCATCGCGACCTGCCCAAGCTCATGCCCTACCTGCACCTGCCGGTCCAGGCGGGCTCCGACCGCATCCTGGCGGCCATGAATCGCAGGCACACGCGTGCGGAGTATCTGGCTCTGATCGGCCGCATCCGTGCGACGCGCCCCGACATCGCTCTCTCCACCGACATCATCGTGGGCTTCCCCGGCGAGGCCGACGGCGACTTCCAGCTCACGCTCGCGGTCCTGGAGGAGGTCGGCTTCGCGCAGGCCTACGCCTTCAAGTACAGCCCCCGCCCCGGCACGCCGGCCGCAGGCATGGAGCAGCAGCTTCCCGACGACGTTAAGGACAACCGCCTGCAGCAGGTCCTGGCGGTTGTCGATCGGAGCCAAACGGCGTTCAATTCAGCGTGTGTGGGACGAGTGGTCCCGGTGCTGCTGGAGCGTCCGGGGCGGCATCCGGGGCAGCTGATCGGGCGATCCCCATATATGCAGGCGGTCCACCTCACAGCCCCGCCGTCATTGTGCGGTCACGTGGCGGGGTTGAAATCGTCGCGGCAGGCGTCAATAGTCTCACGGGAAAGTTGACAACGGCCGCTTGAGGCAAGGGCGCGCATCTGTGGTAGGGTGCGCCTGGGATTCGGAGAAGCTGCACTGCTTTCGGGAGGTTGCCTAATTGTCTGGCATGCGCGGGCCGGCGACAGCGCACGTGGGTAAATCGCCCAAGGATGCGCAGGCGCGGGTGGTGGTGCCTTTCGAGGACAACCGCCATTTGAACCGTCTGCTCGGGGAATACGACGGGCATCTCGCGCTGCTGGAGGAGCGCCTCGGCATCGAGGCGCGACCCCACGGCAACGTCGTCACCCTCACCGGGCCGGCCGAGGCCTGCGCTACGGCCCGCGAGGTGCTGGAGAAGCTCTACGCCCGCATCGGCCGCGGCGAGGATATCGGCGCTGGCGACGTTGACGGCCTGCTGCGGCACAGCAAGGCGGCCAAGCCGGCGGACAACAAGGACGACCCTCCCCAGATCCGCACCCGCCGGCGGGTTATCACGGCGCGCACACCCAACCAGACCAACTACATCCGCGCGCTGGACCGATCCGATCTGGTGTTCGGCCTCGGACCTGCGGGCACCGGCAAGACCTACTTGGCGGTGGCCCACGCGGCTCAGTGCCTTGAGCGGGGCGACGTGGAGCGGATCGTGCTGTCCCGGCCTGCCGTGGAGGCCGGTGAGCGGCTTGGCTTCCTCCCGGGCGATATGAAGGAGAAGGTGGACCCCTACCTGCGTCCGCTCTACGATGCCCTCTACGACGTGCTGCCGCCCGCCAAGGTGGAGCGCGACCTGATCAGCGGCGTGATCGAGATCGCCCCCCTTGCCTTCATGCGCGGACGCACGCTGTCGCATGCGTTCGTAATTCTCGACGAGGCCCAGAACACCACGTCGATGCAGATGAAGATGTTCCTCACCCGCATAGGCGAAGGCTCCAAGATGGCGGTGACGGGCGATCCGAGCCAGATCGACCTGCCGCCGGGCCAGAAGTCCGGCCTGGAGCACGCCGTCGGCCTGCTGCGCGGCGTCAAGGGCATCGAGGCCATCCGGTTCGAGGCCGGCGATGTGGTGCGGCGCGATCTCGTGGCCCGCATCGTCCAGGCCTACGACAAGGCCGGCAATTCGAAATAGGCCGCCCTGAGCCATGAACGATCCAGGCGAAAGCTCGCCTTCCATGTCCGCCGTTGAGCCGGCGCCCGAGGACCCCGAGCCATCCGGGCGGCTCGCCGTCACCATCCTCGACGAGGCCGGCGACTGGGGAGCCTTCGCGTCCCGCGAGGAGGCGATTTTGAGAGTCGCCGCCGCTCTGGTCCGCCATCCCGCCTGCGCCGCGGTGCACGGGGCCGAGGCTTGCGTGGTGCTGGCGAACGACGCAATGGTGCGCTCGCTCAACCGCGACTACCGCGGCAAGGACGCCCCCACCAACGTGCTGTCGTTCCCGTTCCAGGCGCCCGCTGTCGCCGTGCGATCGGACGATACCGAGAGGGAGGCGGTAGAGCCGGCGGAGCCTCGCCACCTGGGGGACGTCGTGCTGGCGGCCGAGACCGTCGGCCGCGAGGCGGACGCGCAGGGCATCCCGCCCCTGCATCATCTGCAGCATCTCGTCGTGCACGGGCTCCTGCATCTGCTTGGGTTCGATCACGATACGGAGCCTCAAGCCGAGACCATGGAAGGGCTTGAGGTTGAAATCCTGGCGACGCTGGGGGTGCCCGACCCCTACGCGGCCGCCGAGGGACGTTGAGGAGGTTATGAGTACCAAGCATTCAGAGCCTGGCGAGTCGCCACAGAGTTGGTTCACCGGCCTCAAGGCCAAGCTTGGCCTGCCCGGCACGCCCACCCTGCGCGAGACGCTGGAGAACGCGGTGAACGGCGCCGGGGAGGCCGACGAGTTCTCGCGCGAGGAGCGCGAGATGCTGCTGCGCATCCTGCGCTTCGGCACCTTGCGCGTGGAGGACGTGATGATCCCCCGCGCCGACATCATCGCCGTGGACGAGAACGAGTCGATCCGCGCGCTGCTGAAGGCGTTCGACTCCGCCGGCGTGTCGCGCATGCCGCTCTACCGCGAGACCCTGGACGAGCCGCGCGGCATGGTCCACGTCAAGGACGTGCTGCACTGGCTGATCGGCGACGCTCGCGGCCAGGCGCCGGCAGGCTCAGCAGCCAAGGCGTCCGAGCCCGACCTGTCGCGGGTTGATCTCTCGAAGCCCATCGTCTCCGCGAAGCTCGGCCGGCCGATGATCTACGTCCCGCCGTCGATGCCCGCCGCCAACCTGCTCCTGCGCATGCAGGCGACCCACATCCATATGGCGCTGGTGGTCGACGAGTACGGCGGCACCGACGGGCTGGTGACGATCGAGGACCTCGTCGAGCAGATCGTCGGCGACATCGAGGACGAGCATGACGAGGCCGAGGCCGCGAACATCGTCAGCGATGCCAAGCTGGGCCTCGTCACGGTCGCGCGCACGCCGATCCAGGAGCTGGAGGCGTACCTGGGCACCAAGCTGCTCGATCCGGAGCAGGCATCGGAGATCGAGACCGTGGGCGGGCTCATCTCCACGCTCGCCGGCCGGGTGCCAGCGCGCGGCGAGCTGGTGGTGCACCCGAGCGGCATCGAGTTCGAGGTGCTCGACGCCGACCGCCGCCGCGTGAAGAAGCTCCGGATCCGCCTCCCGGCCGAATTCCCCGGCGAGGCGCCCGCGGCTTGACACCGCGGCGGGGTGGGTTAGGCCCGAGGGCCGTAACCCAGCAGCAAGGCAAGCTGGCGCGCGCCCGCCGGAGAGGGACATGCCGGAGATATCGTCGATAGCGGCGCCGATGGCGTCGGCAGCCGAGCGCCTGCGCGGACTCGCCGGCTGGAGCGCGCGGCTCGCGGCCTTCGTCGCCGGCGCCCTGTCGGTGCTGGCGATGGCCCCGTTCTTTCTGTGGCCGGTGCTCTGGCTCACCCTGCCGGCGCTGATCTGGTTGATCGACGGGGCCGTCCGCCGCAACGCCGACAAGGGGCCGTGGCGCCGTCTGGCTGCGGCGGGGGAGACCGGCTGGTGGTGGGGCTTCGGCTACCTCCTGGCGGGCCTGCACTGGATCGGCGAGGCCTTCCTGGTGGAGGCGGAGATCTTTGCCGTCTTCATGCCCTTCGCCGTGGTGCTGATGCCGGCCGCGCTGGCACTGTTCTACGGGGCGGCTACGGGGGCGGCCGCGACGGTGTGGAGGTCCGGCGCGTGGCGCGTAGTCGCCCTTGCCCTCGCGCTGTCGGCCACGGAATGGCTGCGTGGCCACGTGCTGACGGGATTCCCCTGGAACGTGCTCGGCTACGCGCTCACCTATCCCGTCGAGCTGATGCAGAGCGCGGCAGTGCTGGGCATCTACGGGCTGACGTTCGCCGCCGTGCTGATCTTCGGCCTGCCCGCCATCCTGTGGAGCGAGGCGGCGGGGCGGGCGCGCGTCAGATGGGCCGCACTGGCTGTGGCTCTGCTGCCGCTCGTCTTGGCCGGTGCGCTGGGGTACGCGCGCCTTGCCTTAGCGGAGAGCCTTGCAAGGTGGCGGTCGGACACCGTCCGCGGCGTCAAGATCAGGATCGTGCAGCCCAGCGTGCCGCAGCGGGAGAAATGGCGTCCGGAGAACTGGGCGCGCTTCTTCCAGGACCACCTCGACCTGTCGGGGCAGAGCCCGTCCGGGGCTCACGACGGCCTCGCCGGCGTCACGCACGTGATCTGGCCGGAGGCGGCGATGCCGTTCCCGCCGCTCGACAGCCCCGAGGCGCTGGCGGCGATCGGCGGTCTGCTGCCGGAGGGCACCGTTCTGATCGCCGGCGCCAACCGCATCGAGTGGACGGAGGGCACCCCGAAGCGCCCCCGCCGCTTCTTCAACAGCCTGCTGGTCTTCGGCAAGGGCGGCCTGCTCCTCGCACTCTACGACAAGATCCACCTGGTCCCGTTCGGCGAGTACCTGCCTCGCGTTCTGCGTCCCCTGCTGGCCCTGATCGGCATGCAGCAGCTGGCGGGCCGCGTGGGGTTCGAGACCGGCGTCTCGCCGCGCCCGCTGTTGACCATCCCCGGCCTGCCCCGGGTCGTGCCCCTGATCTGCTATGAGGCCATCTTCCCAGCGGCGGTCGTGCAGGGGCCGGAGCGGCCCGCGCTGATCGTTAACCTCACCAATGACGGATGGTTCGGCAACACGACGGGACCGCGCCAGCACCTGCACCAGGCCCGGGTGCGGGCCGTGGAGGAGGGCCTGCCCCTGATCCGGGCCGCCAATAACGGCGTCTCTGCAGCCTTCGACGCCTACGGCCGCCCCCTGGGGCAGCTCGACCTGAACGTGAGGGGTGTGCTCGACGTGCCGCTGGCCGTGGCTTTGTCGCCGCCGGCCTATGCACGTCTGGGAGACGCGATATTCCTGGCCGCCTGGGTGTCCGGCGCTCTGTTGCTGTGCTGCGTTATGTGGCGCCGATAGCACACACGCGAAGCCATAAACTATCTTATATCCTATAGTCCTGTGACTAGAAGTTGACGCACCATATGAGTGCACCTAGCACTTGCAGTCGTAGGGGCAACATTTTTTGTGGAGCGGACATGTCGATACTCCCTCGCAGCGTAGAGGCTCTAGACAGCGACGAGAAGGGCTCGCGACGGGCCAATCCGATCGACATTCACGTCGGCAGCCGCGTGCGATTTCGCCGGATGCTCCTGGGCATGAGCCAGGAGAAGCTGGGGGAGAAGCTCGGGCTCACATTCCAGCAGGTGCAGAAGTACGAGAAGGGCATCAACCGCATCGGCGCCAGCCGGCTCTACGATCTGGCCCAGGTGCTGGGCGTGCCGGTGCAGTTCTTCTACGAGGATGCCCCCATCGGCGAGTCGCGGGCCGATGCTGGGGACGGCCAGGCGGCGGACGGTCAGGACGAGCACTCCATCGTGGCGTTCCTGCGCAGCCGCGATGGGCTGGAGCTGAACCGGGCGTTCGTTCGCATCGCCGACCTCAAGGCGCGGCGCGCCATAGTCGATCTGGTGCGCTCGCTCGCCAACGAGACGGCCTCCACCGACGCCGCCTGAGGCTTCGCCGAAGGCGCTGGCGGCGTCCGCCTGGGGGGCTGGGCGGGCGCCGCGGTTGGGACGCTTCCTTTGCACTGCCGGGCGGCGGCCCACCTCCGGGGCCCGGCCGGGACCCGGCCGTTGGGGCCCGCCCCAAGCCTTGACCCCCGGCGGAAACGCTGCAAAAAGGCTAGCGGTTGCCGCCTTCTAGGAGCTTCGGCCTAGGGCCGCACCACCATCCAGCGGAGGGGAATGCCAACGTGCTGCGCAAGTCGTATTTGTTCACGAGCGAGTCCGTGTCCGAGGGGCACCCGGACAAGGTCTGCGACCGTATTTCTGACGAGGTGGTTGACCTGTTCTTCCGCGAGGGACCCAAGGCGGGCACCGATCCCTGGCAGCTGCGCGTAGCCTGCGAGACGCTGGCGACGACCAACCAGGTGGTGATCGCCGGCGAGACGCGCGGCCCCAGCACCATCACCAAGGACTGGGTGGCCCACGCGGCCCGCATGGCCATCAAGGACATCGGCTACGAGCAGGACGGCTTCCACTGGAATAGCTGCGACATCAAGGTGCTGCTGCACCCGCAGTCGACCGACATCGCCCAAGGCGTGGACAGCGGCGGCAACAAGGACGAGGGTGCCGGCGACCAGGGCATCATGTTCGGCTATGCCTGCAAGGACACGCCTGAGCTGATGCCGGCCCCGCTCTACTACAGCCACCTGATCCTGCGCCTGATCTCCGAGGCGCGGCACGCCGGCAAGGAGGCCGTGCTCGGCCCCGACTCCAAGAGCCAGGTGACGGTGCGCTACGAGAACGGCAAGCCGGCCGGGGTGACGCAGATCGTGGTCTCGCACCAGCACCTGGTCGAATCCATGACGTCGAACCAGGTGCGCGAGCTGGTGGAGCCCTACGTGCGCAAGGCCCTGCCCGGCAGCTGGATCACCAGGGATACGGCCTGGCACGTGAACCCGACGGGCAAGTTCTTCATCGGCGGCCCCGATGGCGACACCGGCCTCACCGGCCGCAAGATCATCGTCGACACCTACGGCGGTGCGGCCCCGCACGGCGGCGGCGCCTTCTCGGGCAAGGACCCGACCAAGGTGGACCGCTCGGCCGCCTATGCGGCGCGCTATCTGGCCAAGAACGTGGTGGCCGCGGGCCTCGCCGACAGCTGCGTGATCCAGCTCGCCTATGCCATCGGCGTCTCCAAGCCGCTGTCGATCTACGTCGATCTTGGCGACAACCCCAACGCGGTCGATGTGGCCAAGCTGGAGCAGGTGCTGGGCGAGCTGGTGGACCTCTCCCCGCGCGGCATCCGCAGGCATCTCGACCTGAACAAGCCGATCTACGCCCGCACCGCGGCCTACGGCCATTTCGGCCGCGCACCCGACGCCGAGGGCGGCTTCTCCTGGGAGAGGACCGACCTCGTCGATCAGCTGAAGTCGGCGATGAGGTAAGGGGTCAGACCCTGCGGGTCTGACCCCTTGGGGGCGCCTTTCTGTGGCGGGGGGCGGCCCCTTTCGGCTAAGCTACGTGTCATGAACGACCGTAGTCGAAAGGGGATTGATCCCGCGCCGCGTTCCGTCTCGCGCCGCAAGCTGATCGAGTTCGACCCGGAGACTTGGCACGCCCTCCAGCTCCTGGGCCGAGACAGCATGAAAACCCTGCAGGAGCTGGCCGACGAGGCCTTCGCCGACCTGCTGCGCAAGCACAACCGCCCGGTCACCCTGCGCGAGGCGCTGCGCGCCAGCGCCCGCCGCCTCCCCGCCAACGACGAGCCGAGGCAGCGCAAGGGCCGGCGGAGCTGACCTCGCCTACGGCCCCTCCTCCACGTACCCCTCCGCCTCCTCCAGCGAGAAGGACTGCGGATGCGTGCGGCTGGGCGAGGCGCGGGGGGTGCCGAACTCAGGGTCGACGAGCTGATACCGTCCGCGGTCCGGCCCGCGCTCCAGCTTGCGCACCGCCAAGCCCTTGCGGGCGGCGGCGCGGCGCAAGCGGCGCTCGCGCGATGCCGGCATGTCCTTCTGGGCCATGGCTGATGCTCGGTCACACCCGTGCGCTTCTGACATGTCGCGCGCCCGGGATGCAACCTTGGCCCGATGCGGCGAGTTCAGCGAACGTGGAAGGAGTCCACGGCCAGACAGCGACGGGCCAAAAGGAGAGTTGCGATGGCGAAGCCCGGTCGGGTCCAGATCCTGGAGAGAGCCCGCGCCCTGATTGCGGACCAGGGGCACTGGTGCCCAGGCGACCTCGCACGAGATGCGAGGGGCCTTTCCGTCACCCCCACAGATCGCAGGGCCAGGCAGCGCTGCGCCCTCGGCGCCCTGGTGGCGGCCGCCAACGAACTCACCAGCGATCCTGATGTGGCCCACCATCTGGCGACCACGGCCATGCGTCCGCTGGTCGGCGCCACCAGCCTCACCCACATCAACGACTCCGAAGGTCACGCCGCCGTGCTGGATCTCTTCGACATGGCCATCGCCGCACAGTGAGAGATGCGCTTGCGGGGCATGCTCCGGCTTGCCCAAACGTGTTCTCCGAAGGGCGGATTACCGGCGATGCCGTAGGCTCTATGCGGCTAGTCATAGGTATATGTCTCGACGACACCTATGCGTTTGGCTGCATCGATCCGGAAGATCCAGCCTTCCGGACCCACACATTGCTGTCCATAAATTTCCAGCTGGAGCCCGCCCGGAAGGAAACCCTTGCAGCCCTGCATGCGGCCTGGGCCCAGGCAATTGGTATAGGTCGTGCTCCAATCATGCTTCCAGGCGCTGAATTTGAACCCGGCCTCGCTGAACTGGTACACGACGCAGCGCGATGCGGGAATGAGTTCGCCCGTCGGAGTATGGGCGCAGCAATGCCGCCACGAATAGATCACGCGCCCGTCGGTCGGCTCGTAGCCAATGACCTTCTTTAAGGTGGCCATCACGTCGCTTGTGCTCATGGGCTGGTTATCGCCGCAGCCGCCCAGCAGGAATGCGAGGGCCAGTGCGGCGACGGTGAGACGCAACCGTTGTTCCCTTCTTCGACCGGGCGATGACCGCATGACGTGCTACGCCGGCAGAATCTTCCCCGGATTGAGGATATCCTGCGGGTCGAGAGCGGCCTTGATGGTGCGCATCACGCCGACGCCGTCGCCGTGCTCGGCCTTGAGGTACTTCATCTTGCCCTGGCCGATGCCGTGCTCGCCGGTGCAGGTGCCCTCCATGGCGATGGCGCGCTTGGCCAGCCGGTCGAGAAAGGTCTCCAGCGCCGCCATGTCCTTGGGGTTCGACCGGTCCACCATGGGCTGGGTATGGAAGTTGCCGTCGCCGGCGTGGCCGGCAATGGGGGCGATGAGGCCGAGCGAGCGGATGTCCTTCTCGGTCTCCAGCAGGCACTCGGCCAGGCGCGAGATCGGCACGCACACGTCGGTGGCGAGCGCGTCGCGGCCGGGCCAGGCGCTCTTCACCGCCCAGTAGAAGTCGTGCCGCGCCTTCCATAGCCGGTTGCGGTCTTCCGGCCGCTCGGCCCAGTCGAAGCGGATGCCGCCCTCGGCGTCGGCGATCTGGCGGAAGGTCTCGATCTGGTCGCGGGTGCCGGCCTCGGTGCCGTGGAACTCCAGGAACAGCGTCGGCTTCTCCTCCAGCGCGAGCTTGGAGTGGTTGTTGACGGCCCGCACTGTGGCGGCGTCCACGATCTCCATGCGGGCGGCGCCGAGCCCCACCTGGATCGACTGGATTACCGCGTTACAGGCGCCCTCCAGCGTCTCGAACGGGCATACGGCAGCAAGGATGCGGTCCGGGATGCCGTAGAGGCGCACGGTCAACTCGGTGATGATGCCGAGCGTGCCTTCCGAGCCCACCATGAGCCGGGTGAGGTCGTAGCCGGCGGCGGACTTCCTTGCCCGCTGGGCTGTCTTCACCACCGAGCCGTCGGCCATCACCGCCGTCACGTTCAGCACGTTCTCGCGCATGGTGCCGTAGCGCACGGCGGTGGTGCCCGAGGCGCGGGTGGAGGCCATGCCGCCGATGGTGGCCTCCTCGGCGCCCGGGTCGATGGGGAAGAACAGGCCCATGTCGCGCAGGTAGTCGTTGAGCCGCTTGCGCGAGACGCCGGGCTCCACCACACAGTCGAGGTCGCGCTCGTTGACCGCGAGAATCCTGTTCATGCGCGCGAAGTCGAGCGACAGCCCGCCGTGCGGCGCGTTGATATGGCCTTCGAGCGAGGTGCCGGCGCCGAACGGGACGATGGGCACGCCGTGCGTGCGTGCGATCTCCACGACTTGGCGCACCTCGTCGGTGCTTTCCACCCAGATCACGGCGTCGGGCGGCTGGTTGGGGATCCAGGTGATGGTGTTGGCATGCTGGCGGCGGATCTCCGCCCCGGTCTGCAGCCGTTCTCCGAACCGCTGGCGCAGCACGGCGACGGCGGTGGCTATGTCGCCCCGCGAGACCTGGCGCTCGGCCACCGGCATTGCCATCCGCAATCTCCTTGCTTCCTCCCGCTCCCCGCAGTCCGCGGTAACGGCTTTTGCGAGATGCTACGTGGCGCGCTCTGCAGTGCCAATACCCGGGCGGGATTGGCTGGGCCGCGGGGTCGAACATCGTTCACGGCGACGTGTAGCGAAGTGATGGCGCCCGCCCTTGCGGAGCTAAGCAGCCATCTCGACGTTTGCGATAGTGGCGCGCGTCCGTTTTGGGCGACCTCCAACCCGAACGAAAAGAAACGAAAATGTCGAGAAAGATCCTGAGCTTGGCCGGCTTCTACCTGCTTCGCAAGGAAGGCCTCAGCCCCCTCGTCTCCGACGCCTCGGGCAAGGTGGCCGCCATCTGCCCCAACGCCGAGCCCGATGACGGCACGGTCCGGGTCGAGGACGTGCGCGCGGTTGCCACGGAAGGCGCGCTCGCGACGGCCGTCGATGGCTCGCCAGCGGTCTTTGTGAGCCTGTGGGCACACGACCAGCGCCTGCACCCCGGCCACGACCGCACGCCACCCCGGCGCGGGGCGTGAAGCGGGGCTGGCTCCAGCCCTCGCAGAGATCCAATTCCCGCAGACGCCGGTGTGGAGAAACCCACTTCGCTCGCTTAAGTCGTTGGACCACGTTCGTGGCGTATGTCCATTTGTAGTTATCATTTTTGATAACTATACTACGGCTTATGAAGCGTCGCGATCTGAACGACCAGCTCGTCAAGGCCGACCGCGCCGGCGTTTGGGCCTTCACGCCTCCAAGCTTCTCGGTCTTGATGGGCGGGATCGAGCCCGGCTACCTCAGGCTGATGATGAAGCGCCTGTCGGACCAGGGTGTCATCGTCCGCGCCGCGCGGGGCCTCTATGTCAACCCACATGCCCGATCGCAGCCGCCTGACGTCCGGCGCGGCCTCATCCGCTTCCTCCGGCCGCGCGAGATCAGCTACGTCAGCCTGGAATCGAAGCTCTCGGAGGCCGGCGTCATCTCGCAGATCGCAACCACGCTAACCTGCATGACGACTGGATCGGCCGGATGGATCGACACGCCCTGGGGCGCGGTAGAGTTCACCCACACGGACCGCGCAATCGAAGTCGGAACCGACGTTTGGGTGCAGGATGACGGGACGATGGAGGCGACCATCCGCACCGCCGCCCGCGACCTGCGCCGCGTCGGCCGCAACCTCGGTCTGATCGACGAAGAGACCCTTGCCGAGGCGATTGCGGAGGAGGAGAGCCCGCAATGAGCGGCAAGACAACGGGCCTCAGGAGCGCGATCGACGCCTTCAGCCGGCGCCGGGGCGTCGAGGCAGGCATGGCGCAGAACCTGATGAAGGAGGCCATCCATCTCCATCTTCTGTCGGCGCTGTCGGAAGCCGGTGTCCTTCAGCACGTCGTCTTTCAGGGAGGGACGGCGCTGCGCCTGTGCTACGGCGGCGAGCGCTACAGCGAAGACCTCGATTTCGTCTGCGGTAAGGCCGGCGCCTATCTGAAGGACGCCGCATTCGACGCTCTCGTCGACAAGGCGCTGCAGACCACAAGGAGCACCTTGGAGCGCGACTTCGGCATCGATGCCGCGGGGATCGGCATGAAGCGTCCCAAGCAGCCCGAGGTCATCAAGGGCAGCGACGTTGCCGTCGCCGTGTGGCAGATCGTGGTGCCGGTCGATCCGGGACCCAGGGCACCGGGCTCGCGCATCAAGATCGAGTTCGCCAACATCCCGTCCTACGATTCGAAGCCGTCGGTCGTGAGCGCCATGCCAGGCCTCGTCCAGATCCAGGACGTGATCCTCAACGCCGAGACCCCGAACGAGATCCTTGCCGACAAGGCGGTCGCGCTGACTGGGAGGACAGTGCTCAAGTTCCGCGATGTCTGGGACGTCTGGTATCTCCTGAGCAAGCTCGGGGCGGCACCCGACCGTGCGATGGTTGCCAAGAAGCTCGCCGACTACGGCATCTCCGATGCCGTGAGAAAGGCAACCGCCCGCATCGGTGAGCTGGCGCAGGATGCCACCGCGACGGCATTCCTTGCCGAGATCAGGCGCTTTCTTCCGTCTGCGCGGGTGGCCCAGATGGCGCAGATGAACCTGCAGCGGGCGATGCTTTCGGACAGCGCCGACCTGATCGCAGGGACCGTCCTGCCCGAGGTGCCGCCCAAGGCCGCCGCTTGAGGCGTCGCTCACCGCGGTGCAGGGGCCGTGTCCTCCTCCTCTGCCCCCGCATACCGCTGCAGCGCCTCGATCCGCGCAGCGATGGGCGGGTGCGTGGCCAGCAGGCCGGCGAGGCGGCCGGCCACCGGGTTCTCGATGAAGAATGCCTCCATGCGCGAGGGCACGTCGAAGCGGGCGTGACCCTCGATCTTGCGCAGCGCGCGGATCAGGGCGTCGGGGTTCTTGGTCAGCTCCGCGGAGCCGGCATCGGCCAGGAACTCGCGCGAGCGCGAGAGGGCGAAGCGGATCAAAGTGGAGACACCCCAGGTGATGAGGATCACGGCGATGGCAATGGCGATGGCCAGCAGCGCCGCCCCGCCGTCGCGGCTGCGCCCGCTGCCGCGATCCTCACCGCGGTCATCGCCGCCGGTGGTCCAGCCGGTAGGCGAACGCTGGCGCCGCGGCGTCGGCGACCAGCCGTAGGGAAAGTCCCACATGCGGATGACCATATCGCCGAAGAACGCGAAGATGCCGGCAAAGATCACCGCGATCACCATCAGCTGCGCATCGCGGTTGCGGATGTGGGTGAGCTCGTGCGCCAGCACCGCCTCCAGCTCGTCCGGCGCCAGCGTATCGACGAGCCCGCGCGTCACGGCGATCACATAGCGGCCCTCGCGCAGGCCCGAGGCGTAGGCGTTGAGCGCAGGAGTCTCGATGATCTGCAGCGCCGGCATGGGGATGCCCCGCGAGATGCACAGGTTCTCCAGTGCGTTGTAGAGCTGCGGCGCCTCGGCCCTGGCGACGCCTCGGGCGCCCGTCGCCATCCGCACCAGCAGCTGGTGCGTGAAGTAGGCGATGACGAACCACACCGCCGCCGCGATCATGGCCACCGGCCAGGACTGGCGGAACTGCCACCATGCGCCTTCCACGATCTCCTGGAAGGTGCCGCCGTAGAGCGCGCTCCAGACCATGAGCAGCGAGAACAGCAGGGCGTGCAGCAGCGCCACGAACCCCGCCAGCAGAATGGCGGAGCGCAGCCTGTTGGCGCGGATGTGGCTGTAGAGTCCGTAGGCGCGGAACATGGGCTCCACTTCCCCTCTCCCGGCGCGAAACGGGAGTAGGGAATCGGGAGTGGGGAGTGGGGAAGGGGGCGCTCTATTCGCGAATCCCCACTCCCCAACCCCCACTCCCTATTCCCCTTCTAGAACTTCACCTCCGGCACCCTCTGCACTGCCGCCCGCTCGCCCTCCTCCAGGTTGAAGAAGTCCTGCGGGCCGAAGCCCATGGACTGGGCGAACACTACGGCCGGAAAGCCCTCGCGGGTGGCGTTGTATTCCGCCGCCGCGTTGTTGAAGAACCGCCGCGCCGCCGCGATCTTGTTCTCCAGATCCGACAGCTCGGCCTGCAGCTGCTGGAAGTTCTGGTTGGCCTTGAGGTCGGGATAGGCTTCGGCCAGCGCGAACAGCTGGCGGAGCGCGCTCTGCAGCATCCCTTCCGCCTGCGCCTGGGCGGCAGGTCCGTGGGCAGCCATGGCGGCGTTGCGGGCCTGCACGACGGCGTCGAGCGTGCCCCGCTCGTGGGCCGCGTAGCCCTTGACCGTCTCCACCAGATTGGGAATGAGGTCGTGGCGCTGCTTGAGCTGCACGTCGATGTCGGAGAAAGCCTGCCGGCAGCGCTGGCGCAGCGTGACGAGGCCGTTGTAGGTCATCATCAGCCACAGGCCAAGCAGCACCAGAATCGCGAGGATGATCCAGCCGGCGTTACCCATGACGCTGTTTCCCGAGTTGCGCCGCCCGGATGGCCGGCGGCCACGGCCTCGACTATCGCCGAAGTTGCACGGGAATTGCGGGATCTTGCGCCCGTTGGTTTACTGATCCAAAACAGGAGCTAACGAAAGCCTGACGACCGGCTTCGGGGGACAAATCGAGCATGCCGAGCGCCAGCTCTCTCTCCTATTGGTACTTCCACGGGCCCAGCCTGCTGCTGGCGGCGCTCGTCTACCTGCTGCTGGCCCGGCTCGCCCTCTGGCCTTTGGTGGGCGCGGGCACGCCGGTTATGCGGGTGCTGGCGGCCATCACCAACCCGGTGGTGAAGGCCGTGGGCGCCATCACGCCGCGGGTGGTGCCGTCCGCCCTGGTGGTGGTGTTCGCGATCATGTGGCTCTTGAGCGCGCGCATCCTGCTGCACCAAGTTTTCCTCGCGCGCCGGATGTTCGGGTTCTCTTGAGGGGCTTTCGGGGGATTTCATGGGCGAGCTCGACCAGGAACGGCGCGCGTCAAGGCTGTTTGGGCGGGGGGCGGCCCTGGTATGCCTGGCCGCGATCGCAGCGTTCAACGGCTCCCTCCAAGCGCTCGTTTTCGAGTCCGTCACCTACTCGCCGGTCTTCGATTCCGTCTCGTACTATGTCTCCACTTTCGCGCAAGGGACCTATTTCGACGCCTTCGTCCGGGGCATGCTCGCCAGCCCACAACTCTACCAGAGCGTGACCTCGATGTTCATCGCCGCGATGACGCTGCTCATCGCCGGCATTCCGGCGGCCATTTACGAGCGCATCAGAGGGCTCAAGTCGAGCACGCCGGTGTCGCTCGGCATCTGGCTCACCTCCGCTGTGCTCTTATCGCTTCCGACGATCATGCAATTGATCAACGGTGACGAATTCTGACGTCTGTGCCTGCTTTCAGCGAGGCTTTCGGCCGGCCGGTGCCTTCACCGCCAGTTTCGCCGCCGCCACCTGCTGCCGGGCGCCGCTCTCCCATTCGGCGAACTCGGGCATCGCGAAGATGGCCTCCACGTAAGCCTGTGCCGTGCCGTCGTCGCCGTAAGGGGCGAGATCGGGCAGATAGGTGCGGAAACGGGAGGCCACCGGCGCGTACATGGCATCGGCCGCCGAGAACCGTCCGAACAGAAACGGACCGCCGGAGCCATGTCTTGCGCGGCAGTCTTGCCAGATGGCGACGATGCGGCGCACGTCGGCCGCCACCGGCTTGAGCAGCCGGCCCTTCGGCTTGCGGCCGAGAAACTCCATGGGGCAATGCTCTCGCAGCGCCTGGAACCCCGAGTGCATCTCGGCCGAGACGCTGCGCGCCAGCGCCCGCGCGGCAGCGGCCCTGGGCCACAGGGCCGGATGGTCCTCGGCGAGCAGCTCCATGATCGCCAGGCTGTCCCAGACCACGCGTCCGCCGCCCACCAGCAGCGCGGGCACCTTGCCCGAGGGCGAATGCTCCAGGACCTGCGCCTTGGCGTCGGGCGCGCGCAGGTCGATGTTGACCTCCTCGAAGGCGATACCGGCGCGGCGCATGGCGAGCCAGGGGCGCAGGCTCCAGCTCGATGTATTCTTATTGCCAATGACCAGTTTATGCGCCATGCGATGTTCCCCGTGCTCTCCAAGCCGGCGCCGAATTGCGCTAACTCTCATGCCGTTGCAAGGCGCGCCCCGTCTGCGCTCCTAGCGGGCCGCGTTCCCAGCAGGTCCAATTTCACGGTCGAGCCATGACAACAAGAGAAAACACCATTGCTCCCGAGGCCGCTGCCCTCCTGGTGCCGTCGGACAACAAGGAGAGGTCGGTCCCCGTCTGGATAGTGCGCGACGCTGAGGCGCTGCGCGAGGCGCCCCTGACTGAGGCGCAGCGGGCGTGGATTGAGGCGGCCGGCTTCAAGGGCAGCGGCAATCGGCACCTGCTCATCCCCGGCGACGACGGCGCCCTGGCCGGCGTCGCCTTCGGCATCGGCGAGACACGCGAGCCCATGGCGAGGCCGGAGCTCCTGCTCGGCGTGCTGGCGAGCGCGCTGCCGGCCGGGCTCTATCATGTGGCCAGTGGCGTGGAGGACGCGGAGCTGGCGGCCGTCGCCTGGGGCCTCGGCGCCTACCGCTTCCGGCGCTACAAGACCGGCGACCGCGAGGGGGCGTCGCCGCCGCCGCGGCTTAAGATGGGCGCAGGATCAAGCCTGACGCGTGCGCTGGCGGCCATCGAAGCGGTGTGGCTGGGGCGCGATCTCATCAACACGCCGGCCGCCGATATGGGGCCGCAGGAGCTGGAGGATGCGTCCCGGCAGCTCGCCAAGCGGCATCGGGCCGGCATCAGCAGCGTGGTCGGCGACGACCTGCTGGCCAAGAATTTCCCCATGATCCACGCGGTCGGTCGGGCCAGCAGCCGCCCGCCGCGTCTCATCGATCTCACCTGGAGCAGCCCCGGCGGCCGGCCCAACGCCCCGCGCGTCACCCTGATCGGCAAAGGCATCTGCTTCGACACCGGCGGCCTCGACCTCAAGCCGGCAAGCGGCATGCTGCTCATGAAGAAGGACATGGGCGGCGCCGCCACGGCGCTGGCGCTGGCGCATATGGTGATGGCGAGCAGCCTCGACGTGCGCCTGCGCGTGCTGATCCCGGCGGCCGAGAACAGCGTGGCCGGCAACGCCTTCCGCCCCGGCGATGTGTTGACGAGCCGCGCCGGCAAGACCGTGGAGATCGGCAACACCGACGCCGAGGGCCGCCTGGTCCTGGCCGACGCTTTGGCGCTGGCCGACGAGGAAAGTCCGGACACGATCATGAGCTTCGCCACTCTCACAGGCGCGGCGCGGGTGGCGCTGGGCCCCGAGCTGCCACCGTTCTATACGGACGATGACGACCTGGCAGGCGCTGTCGCCGCCGCCGGGTTGCGCGTGGGCGATCCGGTGTGGCGCATGCCGTTCTGGAGCAGCTACGAGGCCAGCCTGGAGAGCCCGGTAGCCGACATGAACAACATTTCCGACGGACCGTTCGCCGGCTCGGTGACGGCCGCCCTGTTCCTGCGTCGCTTCGTCAGACGGGCGCGCAGGTTCGCACATTTCGATATCTACGGCTGGCGTCCCTCGGCCAAGCCGCTCGGCCCCAAGGGGGGCGAGGTGCACGCCGCCCGCGCGGTGATCGAGGTGCTGCGCGCCGAGAAGCGCCCCTAGTCACGACAGGTCAGAACCGTTGCCCAGCGTCCCCGACACCCGCCGACACCCCTACCGCGCCGATCTCGCCGCAGAGACGCTGCGTGGCCGGGTGGACGCGACGCGCTATGTGGAGGGCGCGCTGCACCAAGTGGTGCAGGGAGCGGCGCCGCTGTGGCCGCGGCCGGATGCGTCCCGAGGCTGGGCCACACAGTTGCTCTACGGCGAGACCGTCAGGGTCTACGAGCAGAAGGACGGCTGGGCCTGGGTGCAGGCCGCGCGGGACGGATACGTCGGCTATGTCCCCGCCGACGCGCTGTCGGCGGAGGTGACGGCTGCGACCCATCGCGTGAGCGTGCCGGGCACATTCATCTACACGGAGCCTGACGCCAAGGCGCTCACCACGCTGCACTTGGGCCTGAACTCGCTGTTTCGCGTTGCGGAGGTTGGCGCGAGCTTCGTGAAGCTGGCTGAGGGTGGCTTCGTGCCGACGCGGCATATCGCCGAGATCGGCGCATTTGCGTCCGACTTCGTGGCGGTGGCGGAACAGCTCGTGGGCACCCCCTATGTGTGGGGCGGCAAGACGCGGCTGGGGCTCGACTGCTCGGGACTGGTGCAAACGGCCATGCACGCCGCGGGCCTCGACTGCCCACGCGACAGCGACATGCAGATGGCGGAGCTCGGCACGCCGGTCGGGGTGAGAAGCGACCTTGCCGGCCTGCAGCGCGGCGATCTCGTGTTCTGGAAGGGCCACGTCGGCATCCTCACCGACGCCGCCACGGTGCTGCACGCCAACGCCCATCACATGGCTGTCGCCGCCGAGCCGTTCAAAGTCGCCGTGGAGCGCATCGCCCGCTCCGGCTCAGCCATCACCGCCATCAAGCGGATCGAGCGGACAGGGGCGTGAGGTGCAGGGCGAGACCGGACGGCCAGTGATCCCCCAGCAGGAGCCTCTGACGCCCGCGGAGATGGAGCCGCTGTGGCGGTGGGACCGTCAGGCGACGTGGCTGCAGGTGGTGGCCATGGCCGGGTTCCTGTTCGCCGGGCTGGCGGCCAACCGCTTCGGCGATCTGGCCTGGCTCGGCAGCCCCGTCCTGGCGGCCGCCGTCGTCCTCCTCTTCGCTGCTGCGGCGCTGCAGATCCGCGCCCGCTGCCCGCGCTGCCGCGCACGGGTTCGCAGCAAGATCCTGAAGATGCTGCCCGACCGGTGCGCCACCTGCGGCGTCGCCTTTCCCCACCCGCCATCGGCGAACGGATGATGTTGTGCCGGCTGCCACCTGAGCCTATCGTGATCCCGTAAGGTCACGAACAATAATGCACGGTCCGCTGCGGCAGCCTGAGATGGGCAACGCGGGACTGCCTGGGGAGGCTTCCAGGATGACGACGTTGTCCTGGCTCTGCAGGATCGCCCTGGCCTGTGCTCTGACGGCGACGCTTGCAGGGCTCCGCGCCGAGGCGCAGGAATATCCGACGAGGGCCGTCACCATCGTCGTGCCGCTGGCGGCGGGCACCGGCATGGATACCATCGTGCGGATCTATGCGGAGGACCTTGCCAAGGCGCTGGGCAAGCCGGTCGTGGTGGAGAACCAGCCCGGTGCCGCGCTCATGCTGGCGCTCCAGAACGTGGCCCGCGCCGCGCCGGATGGCCACACCCTCGTCGTCTCTACCTCGGCACCGATGGCGGTTGCCCCGACGCTCTACAAGAAGGTCCACTACGATCCCGAGAAGGATTTTGTGCCGCTGGCGCTGTACACCAAGTCGCCCTTCGTACTGATCGTGAACCCAGGTCTGGGCACCGCCAGCATGAAGGAGTTCATCAAGAAGGCTCAGGACAGTGCCGCGCCCCTGACCTACGGCACACCGGGCGCCGGGACCCTGCTTAATCTGACCATGGAAGCTTTGAAGCGCGACTTCAAGTTTCAGATCAGCCACGTGCCCTATCGCAGCTCGCCGCAGATCGTTACGGACGTGATCGGCGGCCATATCAACGCGGCCGTCTCGGAGACCGGCGCTGCTCTCCCGTTGATCCTGGAGGGCAAGGTCAATGCGCTGGGCATCACGGCTTCCATCCCCCATCCATCGCTGCCCCAGGTGCCGACGATCGCGGACGCCGTGGGAATGCCTGGCTTTGAGGCCGTCTCCTGGCACGTGCTGCTGGCGCCGGCGGCCACCCCCCGGCCGGTGGTGGAGCGCCTGCACGCCGAGATGAGCCGCATCACCGCCGACAAGGCGTTCCAGAAGCGCGTGACCGAGATCGGCCTCATGCCGCTCGACCCGCGGCCTATCGAGGAGATCACGCAGTACATGAACGGCGAGCGCACCCGCTGGAGCGGCGTCGTGACCGATCTGGGTCTCGCCGGCTCGCAGTGAAGGCTCCGCGAACTCGACTTTCGCGGGTCGCGCCCATGCGAGGCGCATTTTGCTCTGCGTCGTCGTGTGCTAGGTTTGTTCCATGCCGCAATACACCCACAAGGGCCTGCGCGAAGGCACAGGCCGCCAGCCAGAGCTGACCGGACGAGAGCAGCTGATCGGGAACGCCCCCACCGAGCCGGCGGCGTTCCTGCTGTGGGGCGCGCAACGTAAGCGCGAGGAAGGGAAGTTCGAGCTGTCTCGCGGACGGGTGACCTGCGATATGATCTGGACCTTCCGGAACCACACGCGTGTGTGCGTAAACATCGTGACAGAGCTTAGCCGCCTACTGGATCGGGACGCCTTTGACATCGGGGCAGCTGACTTCGCAGTACAGACGCCGGTTGGGGTCCGTAGTCCGGATGTGGTGGTCGATCGCACTAATCTGCGAGGTAGGGAGCTCTCGACAACGACCCCCATCTTCATCGGCGAAGTCCTTTCGCCTTCCACCGCTGGGAAAGACTTCACGGAGAAGCTGGAGGAATACACGGCGATCGAGTCTCTGCAGACCTATCTCATCTGCTCTCAGGACGAGCCGCGGGCGTGGGCGTGGGCGCGGCAGGGCGATGGGTCGTGGCCGAGGCTTCCGGCCCAGCTGGTTGGGCGGGAAGACGCCATCGCCCTCGGCGGCCTCGGCATCGAGCCCGCCATGGCCGCCATCTTCCGCGGGATTCCCGACGCCCCGACGGTCGAGTGACGCCCCGTGCTCAAGGTCCGCCTCATTCCCTGCCTCGACGTGAAAGACGGCCGTGTCGTCAAGGGCGTGAAGTTTGTCGATCTCGTGGACGCCGGCGACCCGGTGGAGGCGGCCGCCGCCTACGACGCCGCCGGCGCCGATGAGCTGTGCTTCCTCGACATCACGGCGAGCCACGAGAACCGAGACACGATATTCGATGTTGTGGAGCGCACCGCAGCCCGCTGCTTCATGCCGCTCACCGTCGGCGGCGGCGTTCGCACTGTGGAGGACATCCGGAGGCTGCTGACGGCGGGCGCCGACAAGGTCTCCATCAACACCTCGGCCGTGACCCGCCGGCAGTTCGTGGCCGAGGGCGCCGACAAGTTCGGGGCGCAGTGCATCGTGGTGGCCATCGACGCCAAGCGCGTCTCGGCACCGGGCGAGCCTCCGCGCTGGGAGGTGTTCACCCACGGCGGACGCAACCAAACCGGGCTCGACGCCGTTGCTTATGCACGGGAGGTGGTCGGTCTGGGCGCCGGCGAGATCCTTTTGACCTCGATGGATCGCGACGGCACCAAGTCCGGCTTCGATCTCGATTTGACACGTGCTATTTCTGATGCCGTGCCGGTGCCGGTGATCGCTTCGGGCGGGGTCGGGAGCCTCGATCATCTGGTGGACGGGGTGAAGCTTGGTCACGCCAGCGCCGTATTGGCGGCCTCGATATTTCATTACGGGATGTTCACGATCGGCGAGGCGAAACGGCGCATGGCTGAGGCCGGCGTGCCCATGCGGCTCGACGGGCGGTTCGGCCGGCGCGGAGCGGCCTGACGATCTGACGCCATATCCCCCTGGGGAATGCCGATTCTTTCGGCGGCCCGTGACCAATTCGCACTCACGACGGCCCTTTGCGTCAGTACAGCAGGACACCATGTGTAGATGAGGTCAAGAGGAGGGCGTGGCGGTTTGGCCATAAGACTGAAGGCGCGACAACCACGACGCCGGGTACTTACGTCGGCCGCATTTTTTTGGTCTAATCTTTGCTGAGCTGAGCCACGCCCGGCCAGAGGCGAAGAGACATGACAAGCAACGATAACATCTTCGACGTCTACGCACAGGCTTACGAAAGCCAGAAGCAGTACCGCATGACCCTGCGGGAGTACCTGGATGGCTGCCGGTCGGACCCGTCGATGTATGCGGCCACCGCCGAGCGCATGCTGCGCGCCATCGGCGAGCCCGAGCTGGTGGACACGTCCAGGGATGCGCGGCTCGGACGCATCTTCATGAACCGCACCATCAAGGTGTACTCGGCCTTCAAGGACTTCTACGGCCTGGAGGAGACGATCGAGCGCATCGTTGGCTTCTTCCGCCACGCCGCCCAGGGCCTCGAGGAGAAGAAGCAGATCATGTATCTGCTGGGTCCCGTCGGCGGCGGCAAGTCGTCCATGGCGGACCGCCTGAAGGACCTGATGGAGAAGTGCCCGATCTACGTGCTCGCCACAAACGATGGAATGAGCCCGATCTTCGAGAGTCCGCTCGGCTTGTTCGACCCCGTCACCATGGGCCGCATGCTGGAGGACCGCTACGGCATTCCCGAGCGCCTTCTCAACGGCAACATGTCGCCCTGGGCGGTGAAGCGGCTGGATGAGTTCGGCGGCGATATCTCCAAGTTTTCCGTCATCAAGCTGCACCCCTCCAAGCTGCGCCAGATCTGCGTCGCCAAGACCGAGCCCGGCGACGAGAACAACCAGGACATCTCCGCCCTGGTCGGCAAGGTGGACATCCGCAAGCTGGAGCATTTCGGCCAGAACGATGCCGACGCCTACTCCTACTCGGGCGGCCTCAACCGCACGACCCAGGGCGTCCTGGAGTTCGTCGAGATGTTCAAGGCGCCGCTGAAGATGCTGCACCCGCTGCTCACGGCCACGCAGGACCGCACCTACGCGGGCACCGAGAACGTCGGTGCCATGCCCTACCAGGGCCTCATCATCGCCCACTCCAACGAGAGCGAGTGGCAGAGCTTCCGCGCCAACAAGAACAACGAGGCGTTCCTCGACCGCATCAGCGTCATCAAGGTGCCCTACTGCCTGCGCGTCACCGACGAGCGCAAGATCTACGAGAAGCTGCTGGCGGCGAGCGAGCTCAAGGAATCGCCCATTGCTCCCGGCACGCTGGAAATGCTGGGCCGTTTCTCGGTGCTGACGCGCCTGCGCCAGCACGACAACTCCTCGCTCTACTCCAAGATGCGAGTCTACGACGGCGAGAGCCTCAAGGACACCGATCCCCACGCCAAGACCATCCAGGAATACCGGGATGCGGCCGGCGTGACGGAGGGCATGGACGGCGCCTCCACCCGCTTCGCCTACAAGATCCTGTCGGAGACCTTCAACTTCGACACCAGCGAGATCGCTGCCGACCCGGTACACATGCTCTATGTCACCGAGCAGGCGATCCGGCGCGAGCAGATGCCGGAGGAGACCGAGAACCGCTGGATCGAGTTCCTCAAGGAGGAGCTGTCGCCCAAGTACGCCGAGTTCATCGGCAACGAGATCCAGAAGGCCTATCTGGAATCCTACCACGAGTTCGGCCAGAACCTCTTCGACCGCTATGTCGCCTACGCCGACGCCTGGATCGAGGACCATGACTTCAAGGACCCGGACACCGGCCAGCTCATGAGCCGACAGGTGCTGGAACAGGAGCTCAGCAAGATCGAGAAGCCGGCCGGCATTGCCAACCCGAAGGACTTCCGCTTCGAGGTGGTGAAGTTCTCGCTCCGGGCGCGGTCGAAGAACGGCGGCAAGAACCCGAACTGGACGAGCTACGAGAAGATCCGCGAGGTCATCGAGCGGCGCATGTTCAGCCAGGTGGAGGACCTCCTCCCCGTCATCAGCTTCGGCAAGAAGCAGGACAGCGAGACCGAGAAGAAGCACGAGGAGTTTGTGCACCGCATGGTTGAGCGGGGCTACACCCCGCGCCAGGTCCGCCGCCTGGTGGAGTGGTACATGCGCGTCAAGAAGTCGAGCTGAGGTTTGGGTGCGACGCCGGCTTCATCGTGATAAACTCGGGGTTGCAGGGCTGGCCGCACACCGGCATGCCCCAACCCAGAGCGGCTGGTTCACCTGATGCAGATTGTCGACAGGCGGCTAAATCCCAAAGCCAAGAGTCTCGGCAACCGCCAGAGGTTTCTCCGTCGTGCCAAGGCGGAGATCCGCGAGGCCATCAAGGATTCGCTCAAGTCCCGCAGGGTGGCCGAGGCGGAAGGCTCCGAGCGGGTCACCATCCGCTCCAAGAGCCTGCGCGAGCCCACCTTCTCGCTCGGCCGCAACACTGGCCGGCGCAACTACGTGCTGCCGGGCAACGAGGAATACCAGGTCGGCGACGAGATCCCCAAGCCGCCAAGCGGCGGCGGGCGCGGCAACCAGGGCAGCCCCGACGGCGAAGGGCAAGACGAGTTCACCTTCACCCTGACGAAGGAGGAGTTCCTCGACCTGTTCTTCGACGACCTCAAGCTGCCGAACCTGGTCAAGGTCAAGCTGAAGGACCTCAAGACGCCGAGGACCATGCGCGCGGGCTTCACCACAGACGGCCCGCCGGCGCGGCTCAACCACACCCGTACCATGCGTAAGAGCCTGGGCCGCCGCATGGCGCTGCGCCGTCCCAGCGAGGCCGAGGTCAAGGGGCTGGAGGAGGAGTTGGCCGCCGCCGAGACCGAGGACCCGCGCAACGAGGCCAAGATCGCGGAGCTGCGGGCCAAGCTGGAGCACAAGGTCCGGCTGAGGAAGACCATCGCCTACATCGACCCCATCGATCTGCAGTACAACCGCTTCGAGCGGGTGCCGAAGCCGACCACGCAGGCAGTGATGTTCTGCCTCATGGACGCGTCGGCCTCCATGACCGAGCCGCTCAAGGACCTCGCCAAGCGCTTCTTCATGCTGCTGCACGTGTTCCTGACGCGCTACTACCGCGAGGTGCACCTGGTCTTCATCCGCCACACCAGCACGGCCCAGGAGGTCGACGAGGAGACCTTCTTCCGCGGCACCGAGACGGGCGGCACCGTTATCTCCACGGCGCTGGAGGAGATGCTGAAGGTGGTGAAGGAGCGCTACTCGCCGGCCGACTGGAACATCTACGCCGCGCAGGCCTCCGACGGCGACAACTTCCACGACGATATGCCGCGCTGCCTGCGCCTGCTCGACAAGGACGTGCTGCCCATCTGCCAGTACTTCGCCTACGTCGAGACCACCCATGGCGAGCGGTTCTCCGACTCGCACGAGACGCCGGTCTGGTACGGCTATTCCCAGGTTGCCCGGCGCCACAAGAACTTCGCCACGCGCCGCGTGGCGTCGCCGGAGGACATCTACCCGGTCTTCCACGAGCTGTTCTCCGCCAGCGACGCCACGGCGTGAGACGAAAGAGGGGAGTAGGGAGTGGGGAGTAGGGAATCGAGGCTGCGACACGGTTGCGCCCCCCTACTCCCTATTCCCCACTCCCTACTCCCCACGTCCCAGAGGGCGAGGATAGAGCGGTGACGACGAAAGAGGCAAAGCTTCCCAGGCGCAGGGCAGCGAAGGTCAGGCCGCTGTTCGACGGCGCGGAGTGGACGTTCGACCTGATCCGCAAGGTGCACGACGCCTGCGGCGAGATCGGCATTGGCGAGCTGGGGCTCGATGTCTACCCCAACCAGATCGAGGTGATCACCGCCGAGCAGATGCTCGATAGCTACTCCTCGATCGGCATGCCGCTGATGTACAGGCACTGGTCCTTCGGCAAGCGGTTCGCCCGCGACGAGGCCTACTACAAGCGCGGCATGCGCAGCCTGGCGTACGAGCTCGTCATCAACTCCGATCCCTGCATCAGCTACATCATGGAGGAGAACTCCATGACCATGCAGACGCTGGTGATCGCGCACGCAGCTTACGGCCACAACCACTTCTTCAAGAACAACTACCAGTTCCGGATGTGGACCCAGCCCGACCACATCATCGACTACCTGAGCTTCGCCAAGAGCTATGTCGCCGAGTGCGAGGAGCGCCACGGCGAGGACGCGGTGGAGGCCGTGCTCGACGCGGCACATGCCCTGATGAACCAGGGCATCAGCCGCGATCTGCGGCCCCGTCCGCGCAACATCGCCAAGCGAGAGAGAGAGCGTGCGGCACAGCGCCGGGCCTACGAGGAGGCGACGTTCGACCCAATCTACCGCACGCTGCCCGAGATCACGCGCGAGGGCGACGCGGAGCCCACCGAGGCGCAGACCGAGCAGCGCCGTCTCGGCCTGCCCGAGGAGAACCTGCTCTATTTCCTGGAGAAGCACGCGCCCAAGCTTGCCGACTGGCAACGCGAGCTGCTCCGCATCGTGCGCCTGCTCTCGCAGTACTTCTATCCGCAGCGCCAGACCAAGATGATGAACGAGGGCTGCGCCACCTTCGTCCACTACGAGATCATGACCCGGCTTTACGAGAAGGGCCAGCTGACCGATGGCACCATGCTGGAGTTCCTGCACTCGCACTCGTCGGTGATCTACCAGCCCGGCTTCAATAACCGCCACTTCTCGGGGCTCAACCCCTACGCGCTGGGCTTCGCGATGATGAACGACATCCGGCGCATTTGCGCCGAGCCCACCGAGGAGGACCGCGAGTGGTTCCCCGATATCGCCGGCTGCGGCGACTGGCTGGGCACGCTCAGGGAGGCCTGGGTGGACTATCGGGACGAGAGCTTCGTGCGCCAGTTCCTGAGCCCAAAATTGATCCGCGACCTCCGCATGTTCGCCGTGGACGACGATTCCCGCGAGAGCACCATGGACGTGTCCGCCATCCACAACGAGCAGGGCTACAAGGACCTGCGCCGTCGCCTGGCCCAGCTCTACGACGTGGCGGCGCAGGACCCCGACCTGCAGATCACGGATGCCGATCTCTCTGGCAGCCGCCGCCTGGTCATCACCCACCACGTCCGCAACGGTGTGCTGCTCGACAAGGCGGAGGCCGAGCGCACATTGCAATACCTGGCCCAGCTCTGGGGCTATCGCGTCAAGCTGATCGAGACCGACGGCGTCGGCGGCCGCGTACTGAAGGAGCACGAGGCGTTGCCGATGCCGTAGGGGGCGGAGACGTGGCCTCCGCCCCTACTTCGCCTCTCGCCGAAGACCGCCGAACGGCTCCACGGTCATCATCGCTTCAAGGGTGCGGATCGTGAACACGCGGCCGTCGGTGTCGCGCACCACCGGCCCCAGCGTGTCGGCCGTCCGCCGCCAACCCAGACCGGCGAGGACTGCAAACACCGGCACGCCGCCGAGCCTTATGGCCTCGTTGCGCAGGGCTGCGAACCTCGCGGCCTTGTCTCGTGCCGTGCCTCTGTCGTTGGCCTGCTTGCATTCGAGGACCGCGCGTAGAGTCTTGTGCTGGTCGTAGACGACGAAGTCGGGCGCGGGTTTGACGGTAGAAGCAATCGAAAGATGCGGACTGTGGCGGGCTCGGCCGCCATCGCGCCGGCCAGCGTCGCGGGAGCGACTGCCGTGAACCCGCTCGTCAGGGCAAACGCCCTTTCATAGGCACGCGCGATCGGCTCAAGCTCGTATTCATCACGCCAATGGACATACGCGAAATCGGGTACCAAGTCCGAGACGTACACGGCCGTTGCAACCGCAGCGTACACGGCTTGATGCTGCGCCTTGCCAAACTCCTCGGGGATCTTGCGGATGAGCGCCACCCGCGCGTTCCAGCGGGCCGCCGCTATGCCCGCAACGACGGCATCCGCCCAGTCATGCTCTGGCAAGCTGTCCTCAGCAATTTATCGACCCGTAGCAAAACGCGAGGGAACCACGGCAGCGTAATGGGGATCGATCTCGGCCACAAGCCAGAGCCGCTCCAGTTTTTCGGCGGCGAGCGCAGTCGTGCCGGTGCCACCGAACGGGTCGACTACGAGCTGACCGGGCTTGGTCAGCAGTTTGATAAAGAACGTTGGTAGCTCAAGTGGGAAGGGCGCCGGGTGCCTTGAGGGATTTGGGCTGAACTCCGGCTCAAGGTGCAGCAATGTCGAAGGCCGCACCATGTCGGGCCCAGCCTGGACGCGGTTGCGGCCTTGTCCAGACGGCGCGTTGGCGCGGACATAGTTATGCGCGAGCTTCTTGCGGCGCTCCCGGTCCTTCGCGTCCCATCGGGCGGGGGCGAGGCAATGCTCTGGATAGAACTGCCAGCGAGGCGTCTTGGCGAACTGGAAGCAATACTCCACCGCGTCCTTGAGGAAGCGATTGAACCGGCCAGGCGGTGGCGACGGCTTGCCCCAGACGAAATCCTCGCAGAACAGGAAGCCCTGGCGTCGTAGCCAGAAGATCATCTCGTACTGGAGCACCCCGCGCTCGTCGCCGCGCCGCTTCGACCGATAGTTCAGCACGAAGCTGCCGTGCGGCTTGAGTGTACGGTAAATCTCGGCGGTCACGTCCAGAAAGAAGCCCTCGTACCAATCCTGTTCGTACTGCTCCCCGTTCCCATATTTTGATTGCCCGTCGTAAGGTGGCGAGGTGACGACGAGATCGACGCTGTTGGACGGGAGCGCCCTCAGCACGTCCAGGCAGTCGCCGACCACGAGCCGCCCGAGCTTCGTCTGGAATGTCCCTGGTAGCTTGGATAGGGCCGTGGTCATGCCCGGCCTGGGCTGCCTCAAGTCCTCCAAAGGCGCATCGACGAACATGTCTCTCAAATTGGCCCCCCGCAGGTTATCCGCGTCAGACCTGATTTGGCGCCTGGGCGTCAAGCGCGACCCCAGGCGCCCTGACATGGCCTGTTGATGAGTCGGATCATGTTCCTTATTTGTTCGATTGTCAATAAGATTCGTAAGACTATCTTACAAAGAGGCCGACACGCGCAGTTTTGTGCATCGAGCAACTTCGACGGTCAGGACAACCCGCCCATCCTCGCCAGCTCGCGCAGGTGGTAATCCGCGTCGCCGAAGGCGACGTCGATCATGGTGAGGCGCTTGAAGTAGTGGCCGGCCTTGTACTCCATGGTCATGCCGATGCCGCCGTGCAGCTGGATGGCGCTCTCGCCTACGAGGCGGCCGGAACGGCCGATCTGCACCTTGGCGGCGGACATCGCGCGCCGGCGCTCGCCAGCGTCGGGCTCGGTGGCCATCATGGTGGCGTAGAAGGCCATGCTGCGGGCCTGCTCCATGGCGGTGAGCATGTCCACCGCCCGGTGCTGCAGCACCTGGAACGAGCCGATCGGCACGCCGAACTGCTTCCTGGTCTTGAGATACTCCACCGTGATCTCGGTGAGGCCCGCCATGGCCC
>Ga0207708_10000467_pt1 | contig 31207 bp, 23 predicted proteins | sample KBSK5101metaG_FD_184340 | JGI IMG/M metagenome (GOLD analysis project Ga0207708, IMG submission 184340) | Corn, switchgrass and miscanthus rhizosphere microbial communities from Kellogg Biological Station, Michigan, USA - KBS K5-10-1 metaG... | ecosystem: Host-associated > Plants > Roots >... | reverse complement strand
CGCGAGATCCCGCACTGATGCGCATGCAGATGGAAGTACCTTCGTCTCTCGAAAAGCCACAATAAGTGGGTTTGCCACAAATCCGACACGGACGTTTTTCCTAACGCGCGCAAAGCCGACCGAAATCATGGGGTTACGTTTTTGCTGCCGCTCGGTTCGTATGAGATCGTGCGCGCGCAAATTCTCATTTTATGACCGACGAATTTCACTTTATGACCGACAAATTTCACTTTATGACCGAACCCACAGTGGTAATGTGGGTTCGGTCATAAAGTGAAAACGGCCTACTATTGGAATCAACAACTTACGCGGACGATTCGGTCATTAAATGAAATTCTTTTCGGGCATAACCTGAGAATTTCCTACAGATTTCGGTCATAACTTGAAATTTTCCTCACTCGTTATCCTTATCGCCATAGTTATTCATCCGGCATGGGGTCACAAGTCCTCCATGACGGGCAGGGTTTCTAAATCGGAACAGTGTTAGGAAACTTTGTGCGGGCGGTGCTTAAAAAACTTTTCGGGGTCAGCAGGCAGGGACACATTGTGTTTATGAAGCGTCTGGATGTACTCAGATACATCTACAACGAAGCTCAACAGTACCTCGCCCAAGACTCCACCTTGCGGATCCGTAAATCGCGTTAAGTCTCCTGCAAACAAAGGCCAATAGATTTTTCCGCTTTTGGGATGCAGTACGTCAATTTTGGCGGCTGCTTCGAGGGGCTGGTGAAGATTAATGACCTCACGTTCAATGAAAGAAGAAACTACGGTGCCTAGTCTGAACGGCACTCCATATTTAGCTACGAAAGCCCGAACGACATCCATAGGCTCGCTAACGTTTTTAAGAGGAACGTCTGCTACGTAGACGCGGAAAGCACCAACGACCACTTGAAACTCACCGGCGCGTTGAGTAATTACGAACAGAGCGTAATTATTTTCCGTTCGCTTCGCATTAATAAACTTAACTTTAACGCTAACGCGTGGATCACGCTCCTCATTGAGACTCTGTGGCGCTAGATCTATGGAGGCGTTTGGATGCCTTATTACGCTTTCTAAATGACTTTTTGTTACACCCAATGCTTCGATCATTTCAATTTGTTGTCCAAAAACAATCTTATATTGACTCGGATGTAAATCGCCTTTATTGCCAAGTCGTGTTTTGATCTTGTTCAGGTCTACGCCTTCCAAGACAACTAAGCTGATTTCCTCCGATAGAACGCTGTAGATTTTGGACAATGCAGCTGCGGACATGTCTCCTTCACGTAAACCACAACGATCTCGAATTTCAGAGAGAACGGCCTGGGCAACGCTGATGTTATTTACATCAAATTCGGTGCGCTTGCCGATCCCTGCTTCCGGTAATAACGTGCTCGAGGCTAAAAAAAGCACGCGGCTGATCTCCAACTGACTCTTGTGTTGCAGTATTAATAGATTACTCATCGCTAAAGCTCTACAATATCAAACTCGCTGCGTTTCAAATCCGGCACGATGTATTCTAGCCCGAAGCTTGCTCTTTTGTTGGCGGGTACAAGTGTGAGCCGAGACTCAACAAAAATTCTTGGAATAACATAGAGTAAGGGCCGCCAATCCGTAAAATCCGCATTATCGATCAAGTAAATGATTTCTTCTTTTTGTTCGGAGTTGATTTGCTCATTGATTTCCCACCGCAGCGCCAGGGTCTTCAAAGAGACCTTTTGCTCATTTATTTTGTAGTTGTGTCGATCTCGTCGTTCTACGGCTCTTTTGAGGTCGCGGTATATATCAGCGGGATTGGACGTGGGTGCCACTTGTGACGATGTTGAGTACCGAGATAGCGAAGCGGAATCAAAAGATTCACTACACCACACATAGTGCAGATCATGCGCAAAGCGCTCACATATCAATAGCTTCAAGAAAACGTTCGTTGAATAAAGTAGAGGCGGCACGATTGTTATGCATGCAGTGGAGCACGCAACACGAGAAGCACTTGATGACAAATCTCATCTAGGCTCTAAATGATAACCATTCGATTTTGATGATATCAACAGACAAGGCTTAGCGAAACTGGGCCGTACACTATAGCGTCTGGTGTCGTAGATCTTTAGTACGGAACACGGCGTCTGAGACATCACATACGCAACGTCCGAGTAGGTTGCCTTTTTGCTGTCTTCAACCTCGGCACTGTAGCGGACCGGAGTGCTCGTCGGTCTCCTTAATGGTCTTAAGATCGATGGCGAACACTAACCCAGTTGACCTCAGATCGAGGGTTTCCCAGCATCACTCAACTAACTCCTGTCCACTTCTTTTCGTCGGACAGCAATATTGGCGCAGTTGAGAGCACCGCACGCCGATGGTTGCAATGAGGTGGTTGACTTGGCTATCTTTGACGCAGCCGACCAAGAACGAGTTGGGATGAGACGTTCCGTGGGTGGACAGGAAAGCGGACTCAGCCGATCTCGAAGTTTGATGCGGCGTGATCGTATCGCAGTTCCTCTTCTCCAACCGGCTAAGAAGCGACGATGGCTCCCACTTGTCTAGGATTCTTTATTGTGCGCTTTGAGGCACTAGATGACCGGCAGTCGTATGTACTTTCCCGCGAAAAACTAACCGCCAAGCGGAAATCGGTTTGGTTTGGGCGAGCTGACTAACTTTTGAGAGGGATTAACATGTTCTTGAAGTCCAAAGTTGTCATTATTCATGGCGCGTACGGGTCATCAGACGAGAACTGGTTCCCATGGTTAAGAGATCGCGTACGGGAACTGGGACACGAGGCGCACGTCCCGTCGTTCCCTACGCCTGATGGCCAAAGTCTCGCGAGTTGGATTGAAGTGTTCGCTCAACAAGTTGGACCGTTGACCGTGGACACTATTCTTGTTGGGCACAGTCTTGGCCCAGGGTTCATCCTCAATCTCCTTGAGAGAACCGAAGTTGCGATTCGCGGAACCTTTCTCGCCAGCGGCTTTCTAGGAAACCTAGGTCTCCCCGACTTCGACAAGATCAATGAGTCTTTCGTGTGTCGCGAATTCGATTGGGAGAAAATCCGGCGTAATGCGGGTAAGGTTCACGTTTACAACTCAGATTCGGATCCATATGTCCCACTTGCGAAAGGAGTTGAGTTAGCGCGCAACCTGGGGGTCGAGCTGACGGTCATTCACAACGGGGGTCATCTGAACTCGGCTGGTGGCTACTCAACCTTCCCTCAGCTGCTCAACGATCTGAAGGACCTAGTCGGCAACTGAGGCCCGAATCGAATTCCGGGAGCCAATGAGCGTAGACGTGACTTCGGCAGCGACGCTGCGGCGATACTTGTCGCGTGGTCTGCGCTTGGGTGCATTTGTTTCTCCCGAAGACACAGATGTTTTCGCTCGGGTCTCACGGAGGGCTGCTCTCCGAACCAGAGTAGGCGTGATCCTAGACCTAGGTTGCGGAAGCGGCATCCCGACCATTCATGCATGCGGGCGGAGTCACTTCGGACTTGGCCTTGACCTAAGCGTCGAAGCTGTGGATCTTGCAGGCTGCAATGCGGCCGCAGAGCGGAGAGATGTTGCGTTCGTGCAGACTGATTTCTTCCAGTGTAAGGGCAACTTCTCGCTTATTATGTCAAATCCTCCCTACATTCCCGCACGTACAGAGGAAATAGACATCTCGTTAGAAGTGCAAGGCGACGGCTCGGCGGTTTTAAAAAACATTTTGGGTTCATATCGCGGAATGACTCAAGATTTTGTCTTACACTTCGCCTCAATCTCAAACCCTCTCGAGATTTTTCGTGCTGCTTACGAGTCGGATCTCAAGCTTGCATATCTCGAGCTAACAATCGCACCGTTTGGATCGTATACGTCTGCCCCGGAACGACTTGCGTATTTGCTAGAATGCCGGGAAGCGAAGACGGCTTTCTTTCGTGGGCCCACAGTTGGCAGTGATGCCTCCTCTAAATATGATCAGCTACTAATGACCGCACATTTCAGTGAAATGAGAAGCTCTCATCAAGCGGAAAGAAGTACTGTTCTTGAGAACCTAGAGGAAATTCTCTTGTCATTCCAGTCTCACGGAATTAACTCTGCAGCAGCCGCGTTGCGATCCTCCGCAGTGAAGCAGATTGTCAAGATGCGTGTGTTTCGCGGTTCGCATTCCTTCAAATCTAGTTCGAGACCAAGGTAGTAAGTTCGGGCACGGAGGAGTGTGAGCCAACTGCAGTAGAACGCGTTCAGCCGACAAGCAATCGGGCTCCTCCACGAGATGGCTGAACAGCATACTCAAGATTGGCTGACGTATGACCGATGCAAGACTCTTTGACTCCTTACAAACTGAACTGAAACGCTATTGGTCTGAGGTCGCCGAGAGTGCCAAGAGGGATGTTCTTGAATTCCCTCCGAGCCAAGTCGACCGGTTTGGTGCTGTTCTCTTCAGTAGTCTGGTTAAGGGTGGCCGTTCAACACTCCTCGTGACTGGCAGCAGTTCGTGGAATCCGCGCAGCCGATATTACGAGGCTTGCAGAGAGGCAGCCCGAAGCGGTAAAGCGATCGTTAGGCTCTTCTTGGTGGCCCACCGGCATTGCCGTCTTATGCCGGAACTGCGGGACCACATTGCACTTGACAACGCAGCGGGAATCGTTACACGAGTGCACTATGTTGGACGGCTACTCGCGTCGCATGAGTTACCAATCCTGGACAGTCGAGAGATTGGTCTTTGGGATGAGGAGATCGCCTGCGTCGCCAGGTATGATTCCTCAGCTCTTTCGATTGGGCCAACAGAATGGACGGTATCGAGCAGGGCAGCGGATATCGAGTTGCAGCAGAGGGTCTTTGAAACCATTGAAGTAGGGGCCGAGATTGTATCTCTTGAGGACCATTCGGAGGAACTGCAACTTGAGGAACCGATGGTAACTACCGCCCCCCTCTTGCAGACATTGGCTCCAGTGCTATGTCGGGGAGATCATGTCTCGCCTGAAAACTGTGCTTGGTACCACGGGGTGTGGCAGTACTTGCGCATCTTCAACATGGTGTCAACGCCCACTTGGCACTCCGACTTCTACGCGGAGGAACTCGGAAAGCTTGCGGTCGGCGGCAATCATCAAATTGTTCTGATTTCGGGTACTGCAGACTACTCGATGTTAGCCCACGTCTTTTGGGCCTATCGTTCGGCAAAGCTTCCACCCAATGTCTCCGTTATTGACTTGTGCGAGACCCCCTTGTTTCTGTGCAAGTGGTACGCAAAGCTGGTCGGGCAGAGGGTTTCCACGATTGCAGCTGATATTCTTTCCTATCGTCATCAACCTAGTGCTGATGTCGTAACAACAGACGCTTTTCTCACGCGGTTCTCCCCTGCTGTACGTCCCGAGATTATAGCGAAATGGAAGGACTGGTTGCGTCCGGGTGGCATGCTGGTTACGACTGCGCGCATAGAGCACGGACTGACCAGTGTGAATGTGGTTTCGACTGTCGAGCAGGTTGCGGCTTTTCGAAGCCGAGCGGTTCAGCACGCGCGGCAGTGGCAGGGATTCTTGGGCTTATCTCCAGATGAACTTGCCAACCAAGCAGAACGCTATGCCCGAGAGATGACGAGCTACTCATTTGGGTCCAGAAACGAGCTGATTGAGCTCTTGGAAGGCGGCGGTTTTGCGGTCGAACGCCTAGACGAGGCAGAGACTCCAGGGGAGTTTAGGAGTACGGTCTATGCGAGGGTAGTCGCTCACAGACGCTAGCTAAGCGCGCCAATTAGCGCAGCCATTGGAGGCTTCACTTTGAATCGTCAATTGTTCGATGAGTATCGTTCGGTCTGCTCGAAAACGGCTCAAGCTACGGTGGCTGACATTCTCAGTCCTCGGGCCGTTAGAGCAAGCGTTCGAGCCTTGCAATCGATTGGAGTTTCGGATGTCCTTGGTATGGATCAGTTGAACTCCGAGTCGGGGGTCCTTTCGACGACGCCCGGTTTGGTTTTCCAAGGCTTACGACTTGCAATTGTAGGACTTGAGCGGGTGGATGGTCCTGCGAGGGGGGCGTTTGTCCGAATGGTGTCCGACCTCGCACGGGAAGCGCTCTGCCTGTGCGTACTCCCTAGCATTGACGAGGACGTGTGGCCCCTCGAAGGATCCGAACTTCAGGTGGGCGCGGCGGGCGTTATTCCTATCTACAGAAGCGACATGGATGCGCTCGCCCTTGGGCTGAGCGATCTAGTGACCCTCATTGATTACAAGCTATTTCGGCGGTTTATCCTTGACAAGCCGGATCAAGCTACCAGGTATGCGCAAAACCTCTTCGCAGACTATCAAGAGTCTGCGAGAGGATCCGCCTCTCGTTCCACTTTTCAGCCACTTGATCAAGTAACGAAGGAACTTGCTGAAGACCCAGAAGGTTGGGTGCCTCACCCACTTGAAGAGAGGATCACCCGAGTGCTCGATCATGGTCGAGGGTGTATGTTGGTCGGAAACAGTTCTTCTGGAAAGAGCGTTCTCTGCTTTCGAGTTGGAATGCAGCAACTGCTTTCCGGCAATGCGGTCTGCTACGTGAATCTAGGAAGCACGTCTACTCAGCCGCTCAGAGTTGTCTCTACACTATTGGCGGATTCAGGAACTCAACCACGTCCCGACTTGCTAATCGTAGATGATCTGCAGAGCAATCCATCTGCTGCTCGATATGTCCTGGCATGTGGCAATCTCTTTCGGAGAGCAACGACAGCGCGTCAGGTGCCGATTCTGACGAGCGCTTGGCCTGACTTCGCTAAAGAAGCGGCTGTGTGGCATGAACGATGTTTTCAAGTGGCCGTTCAACCGTCGCAAGTTAGAGATGTCATCATTAGGCGCGATGGTGCCGGCGTTAGTGGTGAGATCCTTGCAGGACTTGTTAGGCGGCTCGGAGACGACTTGGTCCTGCTTAGGCTTTCAGTTAAGCAGGCAGCAATAGCGGGGGTTAGTCCCCCGCTTCGAAAAGTGGCTGAGGAACTTTGGAAGGACAGAACCGCCGGACTGGCAATTGCTGTAGGTGTGGCTGAGCGCGTCGCTCTGGTTGCCGGGACTTTGGGTCGGTACGATATCCCCTCACCGGCCAAGTTCTTAGGTCACGAAGCACGCGTAGAAGATCGAGACCTTGATGAGCTTACACGCAAGGGTCTTTTGCGTCGCCAGGGAGGGATGTTCTCGATGGGTCACAGATCGCTGTGCGCCCTAATTTCGGACTGGCTCGGGCGAAAGGACTGTTGGAAGTTGCTCAGCGAGTTAGGCGGGCCCAGAAAAGCAGACGTTGTAGTACTGGACTACCTGCGATCGCTGAAGTCCGGTCTCACGGTGGATTCGCTTAGAGCGCTCCAGGCTCGAGCGGGACTCAAAGATAGACCCCGGCTGAACGATCGTGCTGCAGCTGTACTGAGTATCTGGCAAGCGTTCGATGCGATCGTCGAGAAGATAGAGAGTCAGCAACAAAAGGATTCGACTTGGAACGAAACGCCGTCATCGGCGATGTTTGCTATTCTCGCGCTTAGTGAGGTGGGGAAGCCTGAGTTGGCGCGAGATAGTCTACGGTTTCTACGTGAACACTGGTCTATTTCGAATGGACAGATAGTAGTAACGACTGCCGGTTTGAATACTCGCGCTGACTTTGCTGGCATTCAAATCGAAATGAGTAAGGAGGATGCTCGCCAACCGTCAACGGCCGTAATTTCTCAACCTGCTGCGACTCTCGATGTAGAACGGTTTCATCAGACGTGGTTTCTTGGCCTAGTCCTTTGCGCGGAAGCCGCTGCTCGAGAGCCCGGGGTTGACCTGGACCGTCTAGTTTCACTAGTAGAAGCCAGTCAACTCAAGGAAAGCGGTGCATTCTATCCTGCACGTGTGCCTTGGTGCACTGCGCGAGTCTTGCTCGGCTTGGCCGCGTGTGGCCGAACCGTACACAATAGTGCGTGTGTAGAGCAGGCCGCTAACTGGCTTCTTCGACCCATTTCTAATGGTGGGCCTCTTCGCGATGGAGCATGGGATGGCGGAACCGGCATTTGGAATAGCCGCCTTGAAACCACAGCGATGGTGCTCTTGGCGCTCTCGGCGGTAGGGTTCGATGTTTCAGACAAGCGCTTGGGCAAGGCAAAGGACTTCTTATTGTCGGCCAGACAAGACTGGACCAAAGCTGGTATGGAACTCCCCGGCGTCATTGCTATTCAGGCGTACCTCGAAACTGGCGGCGCTTGGGAGGACGTCGTTCACGAAGCACAGTCGCTTTCATCCTGGGCTAGGGGCAAGGCTCTTTGGGAGGGCGCAACTCTTACGCAAGATGCGCAACTTGAGCAGTCGTGTTTGGTTGCCCAGGTTGCGGCCCATTTGGTGAGTATCGGATGGACGGCAGTGCGTTCAGACCTTCCGGCGTTTCTTGATTCTTTGACCACACCTGAGCAATATCAAGATGAAATGGACATGCCAATCCCGATACTTCCGGGTGAGAAGGCGGGCAAGGATCGCGTCGAAGACCCAACATCACTTGGTTTATCGGCGGCTGGCGGCGACCCAGTCCTGAAGGCGCTGCGGGAACTGCAAGAACTGTCATTAAGTGAAGCTATAGTTGTGGGGCAGTATTCTAGAAGCGATGACCGAGTGCGCAACTTGCTGAAGGACTGGTGCATGAGAATGAAGCGCCCGCTGGAGCAGCAGACTGGTACACATGAGAACTTTCTCGTTTGGGCAGCGCCCGGGAGTGGAAAAACATTTTTGGTGCAACAACTCGCCGGCTCTCTAGGCTCGAAGATAAATTATTTCGAATTGAATTTGGCGGCGATGTCCCAAGAGAATTATATGCAGCGGCTGCAAGAAGTTACGCAATCCGGAAAGCCGACATTGTGCCTGCTTGACGAAATTGACGCCAGGGCAGACGAGGAGTGGCCGTACGATGCGCTCTTCTCTAGGTTGGACTTGAACAAAGAGCCCGGTAACCCCGGAATCGTCTTCGTCTTGATTGGGAGTAAGGCTGAGGGACTGCAGGGAATGGCCCAGAAGATGAAAGCGCGATTCAAGGGCCAGGACCTCGTCGACCGAATTCCAGTGGATCGCCGCTTCGAGATTCCACCTCCAACCCTTGCTGATAGAGCGATGGTGCTCGCCTCGAATGTGATTAGCGCGGCGAGTAGCCGCGGGACCCAAGTTCTGGAACTTGAGAAATTCATGTTGTACTACGCTCTTGTGAATGACGATCTTAGGAGTCCACGTCAACTGTCTGATCTCGCCAGGGACTCCGTTCTGAGACTCTCGGCTTCCGACGATAGGCTTCGCTACGATCATTTGTTTGAGGCAGGTGATTCTCGAAATCAGGTCTTCTGGTCAACTCACTTATCCGCAGCTAGCGAACTCGCAGGTCACTTCGTTAGAGTGCGGCCTTGAAGGGCACAGTCAGTCTGGTGCCAGCATGACGCTTGCGAAACGCTAAAGCGATTTGCAGAGGGTGAAGCATCCAAGCCTCGGCCATCTGGCAGGCGAATTACACTCGGGTCGCATGTACGCCCGTTCTTCCACCTCAGCCTGTGAGAACGACACACTTCAGATCTCAGTTCCATTGCTTCGCATTCATATACTCAAACACCACGAATTACATAGTGAGTCGGGTGTTTGCTGGCGAGCACTGGTCAGTCGAAGACTGCTCATGGAATTCTATGAACTCGGACACTATTGATGTCAGCGGTTGCGTTGAGCGTTACAGCAATAAATCTGGTCTCACTCGCTTATTCATTGTTGGCGCATAGGCGTGCGACTTGATCTTGCAGTACGCTTACGTCATAGCGGTACGTCGGGTGACGAATGATTTTCGCGATACATCTTTGACGCGATTCAATCATTACAGGCGAACGGAGTTTAAGTTTCATGAAAGATCAAGCAGGGTTTTCGAGCAGGTGGACCATGCAGTCTTCACCCATTTGGAGGTCGAAAAGATGCGTCCCGATCGTAGAGCCATCGACGGCTGAACAGAGGCGGACTTCGATGCGTCGTGTGTTTTGCGGAAGGTGCCAATAGGTTGGCGCCCGGTAACGCTGCCAGTTCTCGTGGTTATTTTGAATCGCACGAAGCGCGTCCATTTCGGGGCGATACTCGTCGCCATCAATGACCTGCACGGCGAGCACCAGCCGACGCCGGTCTCCGATCCCGAAGTCCACCTCGCGCATATCTTCGTCCATCCACGAGCCGTGGGTGACCTGGCATACCAGTTGGTTGTTGGCGTCTAAGTATCTTATGACCGCGAAGACCAGATGCGCGGTCCCGATGCGACGCTCAGGATGCGGCGTGTTCACGAACTCCGCGATAACAGCGATGTGGTCCACTCCGTCCTGCACGATGTCGTGCTCGGGCTCGATCTCAACCTGATCGAAACGGACTGATATACACTCGAGGTTCGGTTCGGGATCTGGAGGTAATTCCGCTGTCAACGCAGGCTGTAAAGGTGCGGGCGCCCTGTTCCGCAGCGCCTCAATCTCCTGTTGTTGCTCGTAGTGGATGAGGGCCGGTGTCCGTATAAAGTTGTAGAGGGCTGCAAGAAGAAATGCGATCGCTGTCACGATGAGGACAGCGAGGATGCCCATGCCTATCGATGGTGCGAGCCCAAGCGCGTATGCGATCGGTGCCGCGATGAGGCCGAGAATACTTGAGAAAATGATTTGCTGTTTGCTGAAGTGCCAAGTGCTCCGCCAAGCGTATTTGATGAGCTTCGTGGAGTAACGCTCCACGGCGTCGGGGTTCTCGTCCATGCCTGGGAATGTATGTCGGCGACGATGCTAACGGCAAGACCCCCTCTTGTTTCATGTCTGGTTCGTCTCGGCACCTTCACGCGGTCGGGCCAGTCTGTTCAGTGTGAGATTGCATGATCCGACGGCCTCTCGTCAGTTAGTGCTCTTTGTATTGTAAGAATGCAACAGCTTTATCGCAGCTTCCGGATCAAGTCTCAACGTGCGGTAGCCATCAACTGTTCGTCTTGGGTTTTTACGCAGCTGTCCTTGGTGTACCAGTCTACTTATAAGCTTGGAGTCGACTTCAAGTTGTTTTGCTAGCTCTCGTGAGCCCATGGCCTGCTCAAATTTGATTTTTACCTTTTCAACATCCGCTAGCCGAAGAAGGTAACGGAGAGTTTTGTCCTTGTTCCTTATGACAAAAGCGATTTCTCCGGTCTTCACGAGATCTGATATTGAATCGTGACTAAGCTTTAGCAACCGTCGAGCTTCTGTGGCTGTAATGTATTTGTCGTCGTCGGATTCGGGAACTGAGGAGAATCTGTCTACATCCTCAAACTGCGCTCTCAACCTGTTGTTCAGGTATTGTGCAAAAGCTTCGCGCAGAAAATCGAATTGAGGTCCTCGAAGATCGCAATATAAGCGTTTGAACAGTGTGCCGAATTCTTCTTTCAACGCAGTATGAAGTTTTCCGTCACGCGGATTGAATCGTACGTCTCCTTTTGATTTGTGATCGAGAAACTGGTGAAAGTTATGCGGCCAGTTTTCGAACACCTGATACGCTGCAGTAATGTGCGTATGAAGATCCTCATTCAATAACTTTATTGATTTTGAAGGTCTTCCTTTGGCCCATGACATTTCACATTCAAGGCCGGCGACAAACGTGAGGACGATGACAAAGTCTTGGAGTGCAAGACTCTGTAAGGGATTGCGCAGCTCTTTTGAAGGGTGATCCAATGGAAGAAGACAGCAGAGTTGATAGATACGGCGCGATACCGCGATCTCATGCTCACGCCTAAGATCTGGCTGTAGCTCACTCCAATCACATCCGCAGACACAGACGCTCAGCCGATTTCTAATGGCTTTGAGACGCCTCTTGCATTTTGGACAAGTTTCAAGAAGCAGACACTCGTGAATTGGGCATACTGTTACAAGTGAGCAATCCCAAACGCGACGACAATAGCCGGATTCCGCCAAGCATTTAACGCAGACTTTTGGACAATGAGGTCTGATGATCGAGCAGTTGAGGAAGGCTCCGTAAAAAGTGTAGTTGACGTCGCAGGTTGTGTGCTTCGGTGAAGGTGCAGGGAGATAGAGAAGTTCAATTAGATCAGATAGGGCGTATCCAGTGAGCTTGGCTAGTTGATTAAATCCCTCTGAGCAACTGAATACGAAGGTGAACTTCCATTGAAGTTCCATGTAATCAATTCCGCTCAGGGAAAGTATCCATGAAGGCGTGTCGTAACCGTTGGCTTCTGTGAGGCGCAATAGATAGCTTATGAAACCCTCATCCTTTTCAGGCTTCGGGGTAATTAGCAGTTTCACTTAGGGACTGTTGCAGACAGGAAGTTTTAAAAGACGGCGTCTAAGGCCGGAAGAATGCAAACCGCCGCATTTCTCCATGAGAGTACTTATTCTTTGTTGACTTAATCTGCGGAGGGAACCGAACTGATGTTACTGGCGGGCGTGACACGGGCTTATACCTCAGACAACAGAGCCGGGAGGGTACGGCTTGCAGTGCCTGTGGTTCACCGAAAGGATGTCCGGAACTGGCTTCGGTCCCATTCGCTTGCAGCTCATGAACTTATTGCGAGCGACGCGGATGGAGTTTTTGAATTTCTTGTTTAGTGAGTTATTAGCTGGTGGGATGAAAGAATTAGATTTCGTTTTCTTATGGATAGCCGGCTTTTTGAAACCTTCTTGTAGGAGGCTACTACCTTACTGGAACCTCTGAGATTCTCAACGTCGGCCCGCGAGTAAATAATATTCCAGTAGGCTCGTGGATAGGGATTACGAATAGGCTTAAGGAGTCCCTTGTGCGCGAACCTTTCGATGTGCCACCACGGTACGCCAATGAGGGCAGCCGCTTCAGCACGAGTCACAACGGAGTTCATGAAATCGGCAATTTGGTCAACACGCGACTTGATCAAAAAACGCATTTTGCCATCCGTTGATGTCTCATACCGCAAGTAACCGGTTCTAATCCATCTTTTATAAAGTTTGGTTTTAGCTAGTTGAAGAATCTCTGCTGCAACAGTCGGCGACACCAGGTTTGTCAGGTCGCTGAACTGTCCTCGAAGTCGTTCAACATATGTACGGTTAAAGAGATATCCGTCTCCTGTCTTCCCGGATTCAGAGTACGGTTTTAGCGTTCCGTTGCGGACTAGCCCGACTATCGCTCCTCTTGTTAGCGAGAGTATTTTGGCGGCACCTTGTGAATCAACGGTGTGTGATCGCTTGCGCTTGTCCTGGCGTAAAACTGGCAAGGCAATCACTAGATCCTTTAGGTTAACGGCAGTGAGGTCCGTCCGGCTCAGAAAATACTGTGGACCACCGTCGATCGATGGACCTGAGATCGGATAAATCTTGTGTGACTTGAGCACCTGTATAAGATGCTCTGTCCGTGTGCCTATCTCGCGCGCCACGCTGCCTGCCGCTACGTATCTTGCTGTGAAGTTGAGGATTGCCTCGCGAGTGATCAACCGGCATCGCAAACCCTTGTGCGTTTTCACTCTCGTCTTAATCAATTTCTTATGAGCCAGAAAATGAAGAGTCGTTGGCTTGAAGGGCAGCCCTCTCCCTTCAGTCTCCAGTTTGAAAGTCTCATAGAGCTTACCAGTGAGTTTTGTCTTGAGGTACTGTTGGATTTCCTGTTTGCAAAACAGCAAGCGCGCGAGCCCATTCTTGCTTGACGCTTCCGCCCGAGGAATTACTACTCCTTGTAAAATATCTTCGACCAAGTGTTGTACGCCCCAGCCCAAGCTTGAGAGCGTTATGGTCAGTGAACGCGAAACGTCATTGAGACCGCGCAGATCTTTTCCGACTCGCGGCTTGGACTCGACAATTTTGGAGAAAACAGTCGAAAGAAATTCATTGATCGTGGCTTCTTCAAACTGCCAGGTATCGTGATTGTCAATGGATGGTCCACGAGCTGCATTAAGAAGTGAGTTGTCAACCAGTCTCAAGACATCCAGTTGCTTAATACCCAAGAGCTTCGACGCCTTTTTTAGCGGAAGGTATCGCTCGCGCTCATTCTTAAGTGTTTCGACGCTCGCCGCTTCGATGAGAAATATTTTTCTTCGTCGAGAACTTCGTATCAATCCTTTTAACTTTCCCTTGGATATGAGATTGTCAACAAGAGCCACATCCAGTTTCAGAATCGCGCTCGCCTTTGTCTTAGAAATATACTTGTCACAACCTCTGAGCTTGAACCATTGATGTGAACAAACATAACCGTGGTCCCAACGCTTCAAGACGTAGTTCTCAAATTCTTTGAGTAAGATATTTCCTATTACTGCTGGAAGATATTTTGGGTCATACAACCGTTGATAAAGGGGGCCGAACCTCTCTCTAGCGTTGGAGGCAGTTTTTTGAGGTCTACGAGCAGCGGTTAGTTGATCAAGAAACCTGTGAAAGTTAATCGGCCAGTGGTCGAAAATGGCAAACGCGGCTAGAAGCCCTCGGTGCATTTCAGCGGAAGTTCTCCCTGGAAAAATGTGTTTCCCGAGTGTATCTCCGTTTCGACCTTCTTGCTGGCTGGTGATAAGGAAGAGTGCACTCAGAAGAGAAGGCAGGTCGACGTCATACAAAGGGTTATCGTCCCTTGGCTTCAAGATTTGAGGGCAAGGGAGTTGAAATTCTTTGTATATGAGTTGCGAAACGACAATTTCAGATTTGGACAATCGTGCTGTTTGTGTTTGGCGCCAATCGGTTCCGCAGCGGCAATGACTGACGCTCCTGCGCAACCAGGTGATTGGTTTCCCACATCCGGGGCACTTTTCGAGCAGCATGATCTGATGTGTCGGACACGAAGTGATTGCAGCAAAATCCCATTGCTTCCGACAATACTGTGATTGACTCAGACACTTCGGACACACTCTGGGACGGCCAGGTCTAAGTAGATACGGTGGAACAGGGTGGTCGAAAAATGACAGAAGATATTTTCCCCGAACGGGGTGGTTGTATAGGCGCTCCAGATCTTTCACGCTCAACTTGGATAAAGAGGCTAGTCGAAGACTTAGCCTCGCGCTCGCCTCGGCTGAGTACGTGCGAAACGTGGAGGAGCCAGCGCCCATTATTTTGAGTATCCAATAAGGCGTGTCGAACGAATTGATTTCAGCTAGCCTTAACAAGAAGCCCAAATAGCTTTCATCTTCTTTGGGCCTTGCGCGAATAACCAAACTTCCGCCTGCTGACAACTTGTCAGGAATGAGTTGTTCTTGTGATCGTTGAAGTGGCCGTCCCACAGCACGTAGGTTGAGCTAAGGATTTGCTGTTGATGGTCAAATTACGCGACTAGAGCAACATCGCCAAAGGGATTCGGTTTGCCGGGATTGTTAGCAGCGAGTCGTTGTTCGTAGGCGAGACTCAGTATTTCCATGGTCAGTTTCTCGCGTCTCGATTCTAAAGCGATCACTGTCGCGCATCGTATTAACTTCATCACGTGCGCTACCACGCCGTCAGTTGCTTCGTAAATGCAAAAGGCCGTAGCCGGATCTGCTAAGTCAGACCCTTCAGCAAGGGGAAGTTTTTCATCGATGATGTTGAGGAACCGGCGGAAGTCTTGTCGTTCACGCGACGTGTTGAAACCAAAAGGAGCAAGTTCAATTCTAAGGGCGAATCTTCGCCGCAGTTGCTCGTTATTTTCGTCGTCGAGAACGGTGTGTGAGTAAGGCAACCCTGCCAGGACCATAGGTACTCCAGTTTCATCCATCAGGACCTTTAACCAATCGGAAATAGTCTTGAGCACCCGTAGAGATTCGCGATCCTGAAAATGTTGAAACTCGTCCAAGATTAGGAGTTCAACCTTGCATGCTTCTATGTACCTCTTCAATCGCAGCGTTTGCGTGACCTGCGATCCTTTTTCTGCCGCCGGATCTCCGATTGCGGTAAGAAGCGCCGTTACTAAGCTCTTGCAGGTTGCCGGTACGGGAACGGTGGCATACAACACAGGAACAACTGTGACTTCTTCTGTGACGATTCTTGGATGAGACCGCATATATAGTTTGACCACCGTGGTCTTACCAGCTCCAGTATCGCCCAGGATCAGAATCCCTTCGGGCTCTTTGGAGAGTTTGGCGTGTGAGTGACAGTGCCCGATTGCGTTCAGGGCGGATTGGTTCCGTGGAAAGTTTATGTAGAGACGTTCCACCATTTGAATCCGATCCTCGATAGGCACTTTCTTGTAGGTTTTGCGATCGGTTTGCTTTTTAGACATTTCGAGGTCTCCTATTTGGGAAGGTTGTAGTCACCGCTCCACCCTGTCATATCGAGCTTCTCATCAGGCTGATCAGCCTGCGTTGGTGTTTGTTCGGCGCCCTTGTGTTTAGCTGTCCTCTTTTTCATTCCTGAAGTCGAATCACGTTTGGTACCCGACTTCTTAGTAGCTGGTCGTTTGTTCGCTCTTCGTTTCTTGCCGGAGCTTGTTGCGGTGCGAGCTGCTAATAGACTCTCTTCGGTTCGGACAAGCTGCACATCGGTAGACTCTTCACTGCCGTCCATGTCAGTCGGGTTCCACTGAGTTTCGATGTCTAATATTCGGTGGTCCGAGAAGTTGCCAGGTGGAAGCAGCAGTTTGGGCTGCGCCGGCGCGCTAATCCGACGAGCTTTTGGTTGGTCATTGACACCGTTTGGTCGCTCGATCCCCTCGCGATTGTTTTGCACACCTTTTTTCAAATAGCGCGCTGCACGTTTCCGTCCCAGCATCCTGCCGCCGGCCGCATTCCACTCACGTTCGACAATCTCTTGAACCTCCTGTTTTGCTCGGGCGAGTGCAAACACGTCGACGCTGCACTTTAAGCGCTCGCGAACATATCTACTGATGACTGTGTGTTGATAGAGGGTCAGACCCTTGGTGTAGTCCTGATCTATGGCTGGGACTGGAAGATACTTATCCTGTTTCTCGTCGTAGACATGAATCAGCGAGAGGTCCAACGGATCGCGTTTGATTATGACTTTCTTATGCGGTTCCAGTGTCCGGCGGACCATAGCCAGCTCTTCGTCATTGTAAAAGAGGTTATCTAGTTCTATTCCTCTGTTTGAGACCACCCTCTCTTCCGTGTAACCCAAAGCGACGTCAAGGAATTCGCTGTTCACAGGAAGAGCCGGCGGCCACTCCGCGATGCCTTTTTCCCAACGCAGAGCTGGAATATCTCTAATACCCCTATGTCCGGAAACCTGGTAGATATCAACAATCCACTTATGGGTAATCTCATCCAGAACGTCGGGCGTAATTATGGCTATCTTCCCTGGTTCATAGTCGGCTCTCTCAATGATGTCTGAAAACGTTGTGCCCGGCATTTGGTGATGCAACTGCGTAGCGATTGTGCGAAAGCTCCTCTCCACAGTCGTTCTAATCCATGGCTTACCCCTCGGACTAAACTGAAGAACAATGCCAAGTTGATGACAGGCGTCTTTTAAGTTGTGGCCATGAAACTCGCGGGCATTGTCCACTACCAATACTTCGGGAATTCCGTAAACTTTCCAATCATTTCTAATGTTTGAATACTTTTCACGGACGTAAGTCTTTGGCCTAATCGCGTGTTTTAGGCATTCCATTACTGTGAGGTAACTCGGCGGATTGAAGCTGATATAGAACCCAAGGATCATCTTGGTATAAACGTCGACCATCCAAGTAAGGAACGCCCTACCAATAGGCAACATCGTTACTGGATCAACGACGAAGAGATCTGTCGTAGTGTGATCGCATTCGACTCGTTCAAGAGGTCGGGTGGGCCTGGCTCCCTGAAGAACAGCGCGGTACTTTTCATCAGCGATCTTCTTCCCGTAACGGGCTTCGATCACGTCGTAATCATCGAGTTTATTTACCTGGTCATGAAGACTACTCACGTCGGGGAGCGGGAGTTGATCATCGAGATCTCTAAAACGATTAGCGTCATCGATCTTTGCTGTCAAAGCGTCATAGACTGCGCGAACTGTGAAGCGTTGATCCTTGAGGTAGACTTCGTCGATTGCGTTGTCGATCAACTCTGCGACTCTAGCGGCTCGCTCTTGCGCCTTCTGATTATTTTTCAATTCACCTTTTTGGGCGCGTCTACCGAGGAAGCGTCGTTTACGATTCCCGCGGGCCTTTGTCGCGGGCACAAGCGATCTCGCATCCCGGCCGGACTTGTCGTAAAAACGCAGCCATCTGTAGAGAGTCGCCGTTGACGGAGGCTTATGATCGGCTATGAGCGAAGCGACTCTTTCAATGATTGGTTTGAGAGTTTCTTCCGTCGTTCTATCTAACCGTGCCGCAGAAACTGCCCTGACGTATGAGAGTCGCCGTTGCAGTTGAATCTTTCTTGGATCATCTTCTTTGAGTATTCCAATATCGCAAACCCCAGTCTTTTCGAGGCGCTCTTTAAGTGCATCCTGATTACGGTTATGACCGAGAAGTTGCGCTCCCTTTTCGAAGAGAGCCTCAATCAGCTCTTGTTCGGGCATAGCGATGCGTTCATCGGTGAGAACATCCTTGATTCGGATGGTCCTGTCAGGTAGGCGCTTTTCAATTACGTACTCCCGGCTCCGGAGTGTGATGTGCATGTTTCTGCTGAGTCTGTGCTGGAGCATCCTAGGAGGTCCTCCTTTTTGCGGCGGTTAAGGCTGAGGACGAAGGCATTGTTATTCGACTATCCCGACCCAGCGGCTGCATCAGATCGAACTCAAGTGCGCCCCAAAAAAGAAGGGAGTAGAGAGTTTGCGTGGGTATTTGTTTGCTCGTGAAGATTTGAATGAGATCACCGAGTGTGACCGGTTCATTTTTTCGGCTTTGAAAGAATTGGCTACATATGATTTGGTGCTGCGGAAGCACGGGTGTGCGAGCGTACTTCCAAAGTAGTTTTACGTTCTCAAGCCGGGGCTGCATCCTGATTACTTCGTCAGTGACAACTAGGAATTCATAACCTTCTTGCTCGCAGATGGATGAGGCTGCTCTAAACAGAACGTCCCACTCGCCGCTATCCACCTTGTCTTTGGGCTTTACCTCAATCAGTTGTTTTTGAGCAGCCCGATGAACTTCTAAGTCAGGCGTATAACGATTGACCTTTCCTCCGTGGTTAAAGCGAATTCGTAGCGGCTGTTCATGCCAGTAACTCACATTGCGGTCGTAGTCCAGCAGATACATGAAATCCTTCTCGAGGAGCGACTCGTACCATGCCACACGGCCCGTCTTAACACTTGCGAACTTGCCGAGATTTTTTCGGCCCGCGCCGTACCTGGGAATGTTTCTTACCGGCATTAGAATTTCCTTTGGACTAAGTTTCAGATTCCGTAAATTTGCCTGCCGCCGGATTTTCGAATTAAGGCTTCCTGGCGCAGGTCGTGATTTATTCCCGACGCCCTAAGAAACAGAACGAGCGGTGCTTAAGTTTCACGAACTTGGGGAATTGAGGTTTTAGGAAGCAACATATTTGGTCTCATTTTTTTTCTGGGATCTGCTGCTGTTTGATAGTCTAAGTGTTACAAGCAGAAGACCTCTGCGACGCTCTTCCAACAACGATTGAACTGGACATAGTTTCACCATGCCGAGAAGGAAACGAACGCAGCTCAACCACGATTTCATCTATGGCAGATGGAAGGTTTTCGGAGAATGGCTCACGATGCAGAGAAACAACCGAGGTCTCACACAAAATGAAGCCGCGAGAGCTGTGAAGATTTCAAGGCAGCAGTGGATGCGGTATGAATCTGGATCGAAGGTCCTGAGAAAAAGGATGCCGGCTATGGCTGCGGCATTGGGTGTTCCACTCGAAAAAATGCTGGACAGAGCAGGCTACAGAGCCTCTCCTAAACGTAATGCTGCAAAGGATCGTCTCGGCCGGATCTATGACTTACTCTGCGCTGGATGTGTAGACTTGGCCATACTCGAATTGCTTAGGCTGAACGATAGGGTTAGAGGTAGTAGAACCGCTGTGGGACCTAGATTCGGCGGCGTCACCGCTACGAACTTTGCGAGGGCGATCGTGTTACTTGACACGTTGCCTGATTGGCTCGTGGATGAAACTCTAAAAGTCCTGCAGGAGCGAACTAAAGGCAACGGAATTGATGGCACTCAACCCCGCGTGAAGAATCTGATTTGGAAGAAATGCGGCGAAACACTGCGCTCCACAATTCGTTGATTTTACATTCCGCCACTTCAGTTGTTTGGCAGCGATCGGCGATGTGAGACGGGCAGAAGTCCAACGCGGCTATGCACCTAAAGTCTCTCAAAGTTGATTTTCGGGCAAGCTCTGGACTTTTTGGGCAGAGTGTAAACACTACATGATCCACAGGCGATCACTATGTGCAAATGTTTCGGTGAGCGCGCAAGCGGATCGTTTTCAAGGGGTACTACAAAAACGAGACAATGAATACGCGCCCTGAACTCTGCCCGTGCAAGCTCTCTATCGATACCTACTCTTAATTGCATTTTGAAAATGTCGAGGGCGCTACAAGTCACGGCCTATCTGACCCGTAGCGCCCTGCAAAGCGTCACCGATCCTTTTGCCCCTCTGGGATCGATAACGCTAACTGTGGGGCGTCGTGCTCTATGGAGAGGTTAGTGCGTGGGTGAGTCACAACTTGGTTGATTGCTGATCTATTAGCAAGAGCGCTACAGGTACCCACCTACCGGTAGCGCCCTCAAAGCGTCACCGATCCTTTGCCCCCTCTCGGATCGATAACGCTAACTGTGGGGCGTCGTGTGCGTATTTGGTGAGGTCACACCCTGTGGTGAGGTCACAAACTCCGACGCCCCGAGCCTCATGCGTCGCTGGGCATACGTGTAAGGCTGTCTCCCCCAGGCCTCACGCGTCACTCATCCGCATAAGGCTGTGTCAAATCTCAGGAATCTTCTCTACGTAAAGCTGGCCGATGATTGCCGCGACCAGAATGCGATGTAATAAGACTTCCAGCGACACGCCGAGATTGGTGGCCCATTCCCGCAGGAATGACCAATCTCTCCCTTCAAGGTCGCTAGGAGTCAGTTTTACGATGGCGTAAGGCGTTTCGCCCTTGTTGCGTGTGCTGATACTATTATTCGGCATGGTCGATTCCTCATTCTTAACCGGATAGGAGTCGGCTGTGTAAGGGTTGGCGAGTGTTAGAGCACTTGCCAGCCCGCTCTTTTTTGGTGGGTGCGGCCAATATAGAGACAGGACTTTCGCTTGTCAAGAAAATTGTTGCGTCCTCGCGCAATTTTCCAGAATGCTATACTTGGGCCATGAAGATCATCAGCACGACTGAGGCAGCGAGACGCTTAAAAGTGAGTCCGAGCAGAGTGCGGGCGATGATTAAGGCGAAACGTTTGAAGGCGATGAAGGTCGGGCATGAATGGCTGATCGATCCGAAAGACCTCGAAGCCGTTAAGGAGCGAAAGGTCGGCCGTCCGCGCAAGTCACGCAAGGGCACTAAAAGTAAAAACTAAGTGTTGTCTTTGAAACAAGTCCGGTTTTATTCCTGGCATAGCCCGGCGACGATGAGTGCGTGATAAATTGCTTGGTCTACACACATGAATAACTGGACCGAACTCTAACGGTACAGCAATTGTTGACGTGAACTCGTCGACCTACGTTCGAAAAAATGCCAACCCGTCACAGGCGTAAAGAAACAATTTTGTACTACCCCACGATCTCTGTGCCGTCTGGGAAATGGCTTCGTCAGTCTCTTCTGTATTGGGACGAAATCGGTTCGATCGTTCCCCAACGGTATGACGAGACGACACTTATACCGTATACCGCAGACATTGAATTCCTCAAAGCTGAGGGTGAGTTTCGTCCGTTCAAGCCAGAATTAATTTTCCGGCGTTCATGGAAGCCTGTCCAAGAATTTGAGAACGAACTACGTGAGTCGATACTGTCCGCGAAATTCCAGAGGATGTTGGACCCAACGAACGCAAGAACCCTGAAAACTAGAGTTCATAGAGACAAGGTCAGTCGGGAAGTATTTGAATTTCTGCGCAGCCAAATCCTAGCAACAGATTGCGATAAGGACTGGTACTATTTTGAGGCTCAAACGGCTCTTCTTTACATGGCTGTTTTGGCGAAGTATTTGGCTGACGCTGATCATACTTCTTCAACGATTCCGGGCACGAACATCCGACGATATGAGGCATTGAATTTCGCAGCGAGGTCAAACGGAAATTCCTTCGCTGGTCTAAACGTAAGCTTCTTTAGACTTCTTCCTGTTCCCCGTGACAATAACTCGCTTGCGGACATACTACAGTTCAAACGAAATCGGCGCGATCATCTGTTACGCTTCCGACAGGCTCTGCGCGGTGTTCAGCTCGCTCTTTCTAAATGTGAGAGCCAGTCTGATGTTAACGATGTTCTTGCCGGGTTCAGCAACGAGCTGGAAAGAGGCCTCTCAGACCTTGAGGCAGTTTTGAAAGATTCAAGAATTGCAACAGTTGCCGGCTCATTCGAGACACTTATCAAGTCCTCATCGCCTGGATGGTTGGCAACAGCAATCGTGGTTTCTGGTAAAGCTAAAGAAATTGCTGACGTGCCTATCGAATGGGCGCTCGGTGGAACTCTACTGCCGGCACAGTAGGGGTGGCAAGGTACTTGGTTGATGAGAGAAACAAAAGAAGGGTGGAAAAAAGACGCTCGCCCTTTTCCTATCTTTACGCAGCAAAGCGCGACCGGATCATTTGACGAGATATGAAGCACTTCGGCTTGAAGGTTTAAGTGGACACCGTTAATCACGCTTTAGCCAAAGATGTCTTATAACAATTGCTCCAGCACTACGCTTCGTCTCAAGGTATGTAAATGTCCTTTCGTGACGACTAATCTGAACGACCTCCGAAGTGGGAACAGAGGTCGATAGATGACATATATGAGGATAATCGATAGTACGAATAGTCGAACTTATTTTAAGTGCATCGTTCAAACGCGGTGAAATAGTAAAGCCGTTTCGGACATACCCAATCATAAGGGCGCTAGTCATAGCCCACGCATAATCTCCTTGCACAAATCGAATGATTCCCTTTCCGCAGTAGTGGACTCCGACGGAATGGTTTGAATCTATAGGTTTGCACTCCACGAACAGCCAATCTTGAGAACGCCTAAACACACCTGACCGATCGGATAGTCCGAAGAGCAAATCAGGCATCTTATCGAGGTGGCTGCCATCATAGGTTCTGAGCTTCGACTCGCGAGTGACAGCCGTTAGTAGCTCACGATCAAAGCCTTCAACCACATTATTGTCGAAGATGTCATCATAAAGGCGTTCGTAAAGCTCATGCGTCACAACATCCTCATCTGCACGAAGCAAATCGAAGCCAGATCTAGGCCGATTCCTCATTAACTCCCAAGCAGCTCTAATTCCGTTCTCAACGACAAGAAACACTGCTATCGAGATGGGTGGATGCGGTAACTCATTAGGGCTTACTTCTCGTTGATAAAATCCGAATGCCATTACTTATGCAAATTCATCGAGGTGATGACGTACAATTTCGGCGGCCAACAACCTCGCTCGACTTCCAGTCCAGTATCGATACTGATTGAGGATGCTCACAAGTATTCCGCCTTGAAGGTGTTCAATGATCCGTGTAGTACCAGTATTGTTCGCCAACTCAAGAATCAAATCTTGAAATGGTGCGGCTAGAGCAATGTTCAGATCCCGCTGCGTGCTAATGAGCACGATTCCAAATGGGGTTTCATCCCTGAGATGGTTGTCTTGCGGTTCCCATTTGACAACATTAGCTTCCTTGCCGAGCACTCGGAAAAACGGCCTTATGACTGATTCAAGTCTCTTTCGAAACTTCTCGCGCTCAACGGGGGTTGGCGGACGACATGCAGTTCTGCGCGCATCGTAGAAGGGAGACTCTACCCGGAGCGTATCTTCAATGACTTCCAAATCAAGTTTGTCTAGACCGTAAAGATCCCCAAAAAACGAGTCGATTTCTGGAAAAACTGTTGCATCATCTGCGGCCAGTCGCTGCGAAAGGCTAAACACAACTTCGCGTTGATTTGTGGTAAGAGATCCAAGTGGGATAACGGGACATTCATCCAGATCTCCCTTCTGAAACTTTCGACGTTCCGCTCCAAACTCCGCGCTTACCATCAATGTATAGTGAGTCCAGATGTTGCTATGGACGAAGAGGTGAAGATAGCGAACTGCAAGTTCTCCGTATTCAACGTTTGAGGCTGAATATCCATTGAAACTTTCGTTGTAAGCAAGATCGCAGAATGCGAGAAGGCCTCTGCCAGCTTTTCTGTGTTCTCCTGGAGTAACGTTCACTAAGACGAGTGGGCGACGGTATATTTCAGGGGTACGCGGTCGATGCAACGTTGCACGGTCGAATTTGTCCAGCATCTTTGGTTCAACTTCAAACTTAAACAAATCCGTTGAGTTGAGATTTGGAAGACCTGATAAGAATGAGGCATCGTCTTGCTTACGGCCCTCTGCAACTATGTAGCCGTTTCCAGTCACAGCCTGTAAATCAACGGTCCAATAGTCCAACAGTTTTTTCACGCGGCCGGACTTTAGTTTTCGGATAATTTCCACATCCAAGGCAGTTCCAACAGCCAAAGCTTTCCAAAGCCAAACATCCTCAAATGTAGAATCGACTTCCACTTCCTGACTAGACTTCGGATCGATTCGCAAGTCCCCACGCCTATTCAGCATCACGTCATAATGCGAAGTGATGAAGCGCATTACCTGGTTAGGGGACGGGCGCTGATTCAACGCGAATAGGAGCATGAAAGGTTGATTCATTTTCGGCCAAACGCGTGTATCGGCAAGATTCGATCCGTTTATAATCCCGGTGACGTCGATCAGGCGAAACATCGTTTCTCGCGCCTGCCGTGCGATCTCCCCTTGCTTAAGTAGAATCCGCGCGGGCAAGGCCATAGCGATCCGGCCACCCAGCTTGGACCACTCTGTGGCTTTCCAAAGGAACGGCAGATCAGGAGCACTGTCAGGATTTTGGTATTTATCTGATAGCTCAGGTTCCTGACGCCTAATGACCTCTCTACTTATCTCGTTAAGCTCTGCCGCTAACTCTTTGTATTTCTCTTCCAGACTCTTCCACGGCGGATTTCCGATAACTAGGTCAAATCTGTTGTTGAAGCATGTTCCTATGTGATTGCCCAGGCTACCAACAACTGGCCCTTCTGCAGCGTCGATACCCTTGCGACGATGATTAAAGAGCACACGGTTCTTTAGTTCTTCGAATTTCAAGGCCTCTGGCGGAACAGGTTTAGGGTCGAGCTCAATTGCAGTGAGGTAAAGACTGAGCGCAGCAAGCCGAAGTGCGTAATCACTGATGTCGAAACCGACCAGCTGGGTTCGCAAAATTCTGCGAATATCAGCTCTAGTAGGACGTTTAGCAGTTGCTCTCCACTGTTCACAATACAGGCGACGGAATGCGAGAACCATGAAAACCCCAGCGCCACATGCTGGGTCCAGCACCTCAGCTTTCGAGGCGTTGGGCAACTCGTCAAAAGCTTCAGATACGAGTGTCGCGGCGATATTGCGTGGAGTATAGTGAACACTTGTCGCCTTCGACGTAGGATCCCATTTCCTACAGAATGCTTCGTATACCTGGCTCAACAATCCAACAGGAACATGTGAAAAATCGAAGGCTGCCCACGGAAATGAGAGTTGGTAGCCGTCCATACCGACGTATTGGGCTCCTCTCACAATGGCACCGAGATGCTTAAATACGGCGCCGTTAGTCAGACGCTCAGCATCTCCAAAGAAATGCCGGTCACCGTTGTTCGTAAGTGGGAGAAAATCTCCGTTGAAGGTATCGTCCAGCCATTTACACGTAGAAGCAGCGTTTTCCCCACTATCAAAGCTGTGATACAACTCAGAAGCACGGGGTGCAATCGTACGTGTATTGTGATTTGTGATTATCTGGCGGTCACACAAGAATCGAAAGAACAAAGCGCGTCCGACGAGAGAAAGAACATCAGCCTTATCGAGCGACCGCGCAAGAGTCTCCGCGCTGCCGTTAAGCAACTCGAACATTTTTTCGAATACAAAATCAGCTGATTTAGGCTCACCTTTGCCATCATATTTTCCCAACGCAAGGCGAGAGAAAAAGGTCAAAGCCTGACTGGTCCCTGCCCGATAGACATTCCACCGTGGCGCTCGCTCATCGAGCGTAACTGGCACTACCCTCAGTTCACCTGGTAGGATCCTCGCAAGATATGTACGTTCACCCCTACAGGCGAGTGCGCGCCGTAGCTTATTGAGTTCACGTGTTTGATCTGATGGGGATAAGGTGAGTTTGCTCTCATTCACAAAGAACAAGAGTGGTCGTCCAAGATTCTCGACAACACCGTCTGGTGTGAGCGCGAGTTCGCGACGAGGTTCAACCAGATCCAGATAGTTGAGGAGATCTGGAGAAACAGAATGATTGAGCGCCCGGACGTTGCTTGGACCAACGCCGTACTCTCGCAGCTGTTCAGTCGCTTCCAATGTTTGAGATTACTGTCGAAGACTTACTGAAATACATACCACCACTGCTAGCTTGCTTTTCGAAGTAGCAAACTTCCATTGCGCTGGACCACTGATCCCGCTGCTGAACCTCAGACATCTTATTCAAATTCGGCGGATTTTGGAAGATGTATCGCAAACGAACTTTAAACCCCTACTATTTGGAACACCAAATATTTGAGAGCGTTCAGGCATTGCAGAACGCCACATGCTCCTAGGTTGCACTCACAGTTGTTAATGCGTTGACGAGTTCCTCAATACCCTCCTGCCAATCAAGCGAAGCTTCTATTGGCTCAACTAATGCCGGATCGCAGAACACGCGGATCTTGCCTGCTATCTCAAAAAGATTACGTGCATACTGTTTCCAGACTTCCGACTCCTGTAATATGCCGGCGACTCTGTCGTCTTTCTTCAATTGCCGACGCTGACCTTCCAACACATAAAATAGACCAACTTCAGCTCCTGGCCGTGATCCTGGAATATCTATGAGAAGCCACGGAGTGCGTCCAGCTATGCGCAGTTGAATTTCACTCTCGGTCTTTTCACTCGGGAACTCAGTGATTGATTTTGGTCCCTTGTCATTTAAGCGTTTTGCAATTAACTTTTCGAATTCATATGCCGCCTCGAAGCGTTTTCCGCGCGGCAGATTCTTCCATAAGCCAATTATTTCATCCCACCGTAATTGTTCCATGTCTCGGCTTACCACCCATAGGCGCTTGAAGAGTTTGCGGCTCAATAGACCCTGAACTAAAAGAGCTTCTGGCCTTTCCCTTGAGATTAATTGCCGCTGGAACCACTTCAGCGTTGCAACGTCTGTTGGTGCAAGTTGAGGTACTGTTGCGGTCCCGAAGTGGGCAGGCGCGTCGTTTTTGTCGGACGTTTCTAATAGCGATATCTGAGACGGCTCACGCTGGTAAAGTGATTCAGGAAGTGACATCACAAACTTGATGAATGCACTCTGAAACTTGTTTCTTTCTTCATCTGTCGCGAGGGCGATTAAGGCATGAATCGCGCGCATAAGCATGGCTTTCATCGCGCGAACGGCGTGGTGCCAATAGCCTTGAGAGAACATTGCGTACCGAGCGATACTGACGAACTCAGCCGCAACCTTACCTTTTGCATGGACACCAATAACTGGAACATCTCGAGCACCACCAGGCACCTTTTCAACGACTACGATTGTTAGGCTTTTAAGAATGCGATCCAGATCAATTCCCTTGGGATATGGAAGATGCATGTGGTCTGCGTCACGATATAGGTAGTCAATCTTATCCGCGTCGATAGCTCCGCTAATGAAAGAACGTAGCAGTTTACTCTTCGGCGAAATCGCGTCAGAAACCGAAGTAGGCGTTGCATTAAGAATAGTCATTATCCGGTCGGCGTTCGTTTGCCATTTGACCAAGACTGCGTCAAGGGCCGGAAATTCGAACTTACTTGCGCCAGCCTTCTTTTTATCAATCACCCCACGAAGCATCGCCAATGTGAGATCACTGTGATCAAACAGATCTTGATCAACGTCTTCCAAGTCATGTGCTAATGGAAAATGGCCTATGTCATGGAGAAGTGCACACAGCAGCACGTCTCTACAATCCTCGGATGTTATCCACTGCTTGAACAAAGGTGACACCGGATCGTTGTATAGAGCAAGAAGGTACTGAGCGACATAAGCATAGGCGCCAAGACTATGTTCCTTTCGCGTGTGACGGGCTTCGGGATATACCTCAACGACGAGACCCAACTGAGCGATACTGTCCAAGCGCTTCACGAGTGGATGATTAAGCAACTCCGTCAAAGCGTCTGTCATCGGGATATGCTGTCCCTCAGAGGGTTGCATAGTGGTCGTAGCGCGAGGTGCCAGTTCTTTAACGGCAGCGAGCGGGCTGGATACGTTGTCTAGACGTCCTAGGAGCTCTAGGGCTTCTGCGGCAGTGGTGATCGCCATCGATCGTAAAAGTATCTTGCTGAGGCCTATTCGCTCGGAAATCCAGGATGGCATGTCTTCAGGCTTTTCGTTCGCTAACATCCTGGCGACGAGAAGGATGAGGAACTTGCGAGCGTAAGGGGAAACAAAGGTCGCGACTGCGTCTACTTTCATCTCGCCATTACTTGGATCAATTCCTAGCCAACGAAGGATTGATACGCCCAATGCCCAAAGGTCCCAAAAAGTGCTTATATCGTGCCGGATGATCGGACCATGAGCGCGGTTTTCGTCAGTGGGGTCTTTGTTCAATTGGCGCGCGAGACTAGGAGCGGCCATCGATAAAGTGCACGCAACGATTGTTTCAGATTGATCTTGGAGTATTCGCTTGCAGGTACCGAGATCAATCATAATAGGCTGGCCTGTAGCATCTACTACAATGTTCTCAGGTTTTAAGTCGAGATGTACTCGTTGCCCGTCCGGATGTTCATGAAGATACCGGAGGGTATCAGCAACGTTTCGAAAAAGTTTTAGGATCGCAGCCTCGAGCTCTCCGGTAGCTTCTTCAGTTAAAGGATATTTGAAGCCGCTGGATATCTTGCGAACATATTTATCTGAGCGCAGTCCGTCAACCACCTCCATCAAGTAGAACGGCAAAGTGTTGTATACATCTTTTTCCTCGATCTGCTTGTAATACAGTATGCGAACGATACCTGGATGACGCAGCTCGGCGAGGAACGCCATCTCCTTCGCCAGCATCTCACTCACCAGATTTATCTTCCCTGCCACCGGCCTTGGAAATTTGAGCGCACTATCAAGGTGATTGAAAATGTCATCGGTCAAGCGCAATACAATCCCCGATCCGCCAACGCCGAGAACGCTCTTGTAACGGTATCGTTCAGGCGGCAGAGCTGGGCCAATTGCACTTATCGCTTTCGCAATGCCTGCCTTCTCCGGTTCCCAGAACTCCCGAAGGTCCGCATCCTGTAGATAGGCTGTCTCAATTTCCGCAACAATCGTCTCAATGGGCCAACGATCACCACTCAATGAGGAACTCTCCACCATTACTCCTCCTATTTTACTGGATTGGTATATCACGCAGCGTTGCGGCGCGCTAGATACAATTGCTAATCGGACGGCATCCGATAACGTTGCATTCTGTCCTCTTCAGACAGGCGACATGCCACCTGCGCTGTCACGCCGCTCGCGCCGATACAGAATGACCGTAACGCCAGCGGTTTGAATTTTCTTCCCGCCTGACGAAGACCGTTCGCGACAACACGAGCATTCGTGATCGAGAAGGAAGATCGCGACGGGATCTGTTATGGGCCAGCGATATCATGGGAACGGTTCGGTCAGAGTTGTTTCGGCGAAGCTCATGGACCGGGGCCCTTTTTGTAGTCATAGTCTTCTTTGCTAATCACTATTCCGACCACAGTTCCGCAGGCTACAGATTCACCAGCTTGGGGTGTTTGGAAGAGGATCTTGCCCGGTTCAATCGGCGTATCGTAACGCTGGGCTAGAACACGAATGTTGAGCTTCGCATTGTGAAGTGTGGTTTCGGCTGTCTTGTAATCGAGGCCAACAAGCGGAGGAACGCGTGTTTGTGGAGGTCGTGAGAGTCGTTCACGTCTAACTGATAAGGCGAGCCCTGAAAGTGCGATTGCGGGCACTACTATAAAACAGACGAGGGCGATGCCCAGAAGCGTCGCTGCCAATAATGGTCTATTGCGTGTGTAGTAGCCCAAAAGGAATCCCAAGAGAAAATGCATTGTGAGTTTCCTGCTTTCTTAATGTTGAAAAAACGAGGAGCGCTTACTCATTGTGTTGTGTATGGGATTGGTGAGTGATTCGCGTGAACGGTCAGTTATGACTGGCTAAGGTTTGAAACTGATCTCGCTCCAAAATCTGTTTACTTCGTCGAGAGGTTCGTTTCTAAGAGTCGCATGCCATTCAGAGATCGTAAGACTTCTGAGTCTTACATTCGCTCGTACTGCATCATCAATTCCCTTGGGTCCATTCCAGCAAAGGACATTCGTTGTGCTGCGTAATTGCTGTTCTCTGGAATCGTTTAGCCGGTGGACGATCAATCTGGCGAGCTGTCGACACACTGCGGGATTCGTTCTGTAATCAGCGTCAAAGGCGATCAGCGCGGTGTAAGGTCTGGCTGCTTTGACCAGTTCACTGTGAGCGCAGGTTACTCCCGATGTGGCGATCACACGAGCATTGGGTCTGAACCGTACTACGGTATCAGCCTTCAACGCTCCCTCGGTGATAAGCACTGTCTCGCCTGGTGCAAGTTCGTCCTTAACAAAAGTGAAATGTATTGGTGTTCCAGAACTAGTGCCATGCCGCTCGAGTGGTGATGAGAGCCAACAGTATCTCTTCTGATGAGAAGAAATATCATTTGCGTGTAATCTGATTTGGCAGGCTTGGATCAGTCCGTTTGCGTCTTTATACGGTATTACCAGAAGCGGCATCAGATAGTTGCGCGGTTTCCAAATGTGGACCATCCCGGACAGTTCCTGCCAGAATCCGGGTACGCCTACGATGCCTGCTCCTGAATGAGACTCGGCATGTTCAGGGAAGTTGGCGCGCACATAGTCATTCAAGATTCCGGCAAGAATTGCGCGCTGTTGGTTTGTTGGAGGCAGCGCTCCGTAGCTGGTTGTGTGCTGCTCCAGCAGTCCTCGTGACAGCAACCCGCTTGGGCCGGTAATTAGTTCTTCCCTGTAATTTGAAGCGGGAGATATCTTAATCAGCTCTTGAAAAACAGCGTCTCTGATTTCCGGAGGAGCCAGTGGAATTGACTGGCTAATGGGTCTCATGATTCTTGGTTGAATTGTTACGAAGGGAATGTCGGTATGGACGTGTATGTTTCCACCGTTGCGGGAGAGCCCGCGAGATCCCGCACTGATGCGCATGCAGATGGAAGTACCTTCGTCTCTCGAAAAGCCACAATAAGTGGGTTTGCCACAAATC
>Ga0207708_10000459_pt1 | contig 31665 bp, 28 predicted proteins | sample KBSK5101metaG_FD_184340 | JGI IMG/M metagenome (GOLD analysis project Ga0207708, IMG submission 184340) | Corn, switchgrass and miscanthus rhizosphere microbial communities from Kellogg Biological Station, Michigan, USA - KBS K5-10-1 metaG... | ecosystem: Host-associated > Plants > Roots >... | reverse complement strand
GCGAACAGCTTGTCGTGGTACGGCCAGAACTTGCCCTGCTCGTTCGCGGCCAGCGCCGCCTCGGCCGCCAGGTGCGCCTTGTCGTGGAACGGCAGCGGCAGCTGCTTGAAGGCGATCTTCACCTTGCCCTTGTACTCGTCCTCGATCTGCTTCATCACCGGCACCGCGCGCGAGCAGAACGGGCACTGGAAATCGCTGAACGCGACGACGGTGACCTTGGCGCCGCTGGGGCCTTTGACGGGCGCGTCGCCCAGCTTGATGTTCTGTTTGCCCTCGGGCGCCGCGGGCGCGCCGCCGCCGGGCGCGGGCGGAGGTGCAGCCGCCGCCGTCTCGAGCCGCTTCTTGTAGACGTCCTTCAGCGGCGTCCCCTTCTTGATCAGCTCGTCGGCCTGCTTGATCTCGTCGTCAATGATCTTCTCGAACGCGTCCTGCGGCTGCGCGCCGACCAGCTCGCGTCCGTTGATGAAGAACGTCGGCGTGCCGTTGGCGCCGGCCGCCGTCCCGGCTTTCGAATCCTGGTCGACCTCGGACTTGATCTTGGGGTCGTCCCAATCCTTCTTGAACTTGCCGGTGTTCAGCCCGACCTCGCCCGCGTACTTCTCGATGTCGGCGCGCGTGAGGGCCGTGTTGTTCTCGTACATCTTGTCGTGCAGCTTCCACGCCTTGTCGTGGTCCTGGCGTGCGGCGGCCTGGAACGCCGTCGCGGCGTCCATCGCGTGGTCGTGGAAGGGCAGCGGCTGGTTCATCCACACCAGCGAGATGTCCTTGCCGTACTTGTCGAGCACGCCCTTGACCGTCGGCTCGGACCGCTTGCAGAACGGGCACTGAAAGTCACTGAACTCGACGACCGTCACCTTGGTCGCGGCGGCGCCGCGGCGCAGGTTGTGAGCGAACGGAACCACCTTCTTCGAGCCGCCCGCCGCCGGGGCATCGCCCTTCGCGGCCGGCGCCGAACCACCCGACGGCTTCTGCTTGTCGTCGATGGCGGCGAGGATGTCGCCCAGCCCCTTGTTCTGCTTCACCAGGTCGATGGCGGCGCGGGCCAGGTTCGGGCTGCGCGGGCAGTTGGGATCCTTCTTGATGCAGCCGGCGATCTTGCCCATGCCGCAGCCGCATTCGCAGTCGCGCTCGTTGAGCGCCTGCATGACGGTGACCTTCTGCGCGGCCGTCAGGTCCGCCAGGCTGACGGTCGTGACCGACGCCAGGTCGGCCGACTTCGTCCAGCCCTCGGGAAACTCGTTCTCCGACTTGTAGACCTTCGCCGGCATCTTCGTGCCGGCGGGCGCCTTGCCCGTGACCGCGGCGCTCTCGCCGCTGCCACCGCTGCCGTGATTGCTACCGACTTCCCTCCCGACCAGAAACCCGACTGCGAGCCCGGTGAGCAGCGGCCAGACGGTCGCGACCCAGTTGGGCCCGCGCGAAGTAGGAGACGAATCGTTTTGCGCCATGCGGGGCGGTTTACCACGCCGCGTAGGGAGCCGGCGAGCTTTGCTCGCCCCCGCATGAGCGCGACCTATTCTTCTTCGTCGTCGTCCCGGCTGCTGGCGCGGCGGCTGTCGCCGTCGCCAAAGTCGAGCTCACCCGCGAACATGTTGTCGATCATGTCGTCGACGGACTCGAAGTAACCGTCGCGGCGCAGCTCCTCACGCTCGAACTCCTCGAAGGTGCGGTAAATCCTCTGATCGGCGAAACGACCCATGGGCGTCCTCCTTTTGGTCTTGGTGGATGGCGTTACCGACATGTAGGTTCAAATATTACCTAGCCACACATGCCGTCAAATTTTTCGCCAATTCGAGGACTTGGCGGACCATCGACCGGTGCCCCGCCGAACTCGGTTGAGGCCGTCAGCCAAGGCGTGTTACCTACGGAACCAGCCCGGATTTTCATGGGAAGGGTCATCGCGGTAGCGAATCAAAAGGGCGGCGTGGGAAAGACCACCACGGCGGTGAACCTCGCCGCGTCCCTGGCCGCCGCCGAGAAGCGCGTTCTGCTGGTCGACCTCGACCCGCAGGGCAACGCCAGCTCGGGGCTGGGCCACACCCGCGGCAACGCCGATCAGGGCAGCATCTATGATCTCCTGATCGGCGACTCCAGCCTGGCCGACGTCACGCGCAAGACCGAGCTCCCGCACCTGGACCTGATCCCGGCCAACGCCGACCTGGCGGGCGCCGAGATCGAGCTGGTCACGACCGAGAACCGCGAGCGCCGGCTGCGAACGCCGCTGCGCGAAGCGGCCGAACGTTACGACTACGTCATCGTCGATACGCCGCCGTCGCTGGGCCTGCTGACGTTGAACGCGCTCACCGCCGCCGACGCGGTGCTGGTGCCGATGCAGTGCGAGTACTACGCGCTGGAGGGCCTCTCGGACCTGCAGAACACCATCCGCCTGGTGTCGGAGTCGCTGAACCCCGGCCTCGACATCGAGGGCATCGTGCTGTGCATGGTCGATCCGCGCCAGAACCTGACCCAGCAGGTGACCAGCGAGGTCCGCACGCACTTCGAAGGCAAGGTCTACGAGACGACGGTGCCGCGGAATGTGCGCCTGTCGGAGGCGCCGTCGTTCGGCAAGCCGATCCTGCTCTACGACGTCGCGTCCAAGGGCGCGCGCAGCTACTTCGATCTCGCGCGCGAGTTCCTGACGCGACAGCCGGACGCGACAGCCGCCGCGGTGAGCGCGCGATGAGCGCCCCGAAGCGGAAGGCGCTGGGGCGGGGCCTGGCGGCGCTGATCCCGAGCGCGCCCTCCCCCGTCTCGTCGCTGGCGGTCGGACCGGCCGTCGCGCGCGTGCGCGAAACGGCCGGCGACGGAACGCGCGTGATCGCGATCGAGGACGTGCACCCGTCGACGGAGCAACCGCGCAAGACGTTCGACGGCGAGCGCCTGGAGGAGCTGGCGGCTTCGATCCGCACGCAGGGGATCATCCAGCCGCTGATCGTGCGCGTGCGCGCGGAGGGCGGCTACGAGCTGGTGGCCGGCGAACGGCGCTGGCGGGCGGCTCAGCGCGCCGGGCTGCACGAGGTGCCCGCGGTGATTCGCGACGTCGCGCCCGCACAGGCGTTCGAGATGGCGCTGGTCGAGAACCTGCAGCGCGAGGATCTGAACCCGATCGAGGAGGCGGCCGGCTACGAACGGCTGATCGCCGAGTTCGGCTACACGCAGGAGAAGCTGGCCGACCGCGTGGGCAAGGAACGCAGCACGGTCGCCAACTCGCTGCGCCTGCTGCGGCTGCCCGAAGCCGTGCGCACGCTCGTCGCGCAGGGACGCCTGTCCATGGGCCACGCGCGCGCGCTGCTGGGGCTGGAGTCGACGGGCGCGATGGAGAAGCTGGCGCGGCGGACGGTGGCGCAAGACCTGTCGGTGCGGAAGGTCGAGGAGGCGGTCCGGCGCGACCGCGGCGGCAGCGACGGCGCTGCGAAAGCGGGAGCGACCGCGGCGCGCCCGTCGCCGAACGCGCGCGACCTGGGACTTCAGCTGACACGCGCGCTCGGCACGCGCGTCGACATCAACGAGACGGCGCCCGGGCGCGGGCAGATCGCGATCCACTACCACTCGCTGGATCAGCTGGACGCGCTGCTCGAGCGCCTCGTGTCGCCCAGATGAACGAGAAGCCGGCCGACAAAGGGGCGGAGCCGCGCGAGCCGACGTGGGATCCAACGCCGCCCGTCCGGCCGCCGCTGGGCGTCGAGCTGACCTACCGGTCGGAAGCGGCGTTGCTGGTCGCGTACTCGACGCACCTGGTGAAGGGCCAGCTGCCGATCGACACCGCGACGCCGTTCGGTGTGGGCACGCCGCTGGCCATCCGGCTGGTGGCGCCGGCGACGACGATCAACATGGCGGGCGTCGTCGCCTGGTCGCGCGCCGAGGCCCAGGGACCCGGGCAGCCGGCCGGCATGGGCATCACGCTGGCCGCGTCGGCGGAGCGGATCGGCGCCGCGATCGACAAGCTCGCGTTCGAGTTTCGCGGCGTCAAGGCGCTGGTGGCGGCGTCGCAGGCGGCGCCGCGCGCGCTGCTGATCCGTTACCTGCGATCGATCATCACCTGCAGCGTCATCGAGATCGACCAGACGAAGCTCGCGGAGCCGAACGCGCTGTGCAACGTCGACGTGACCGTGATCGATCTCGATTCCGCCGGGCCGGCCGGCTACGAGCTGTACGCGCACCTCCGGCAGCATCCGGAGGCGGGAACCGCGCCGGTGCTCGCCGTCGCGCAGATGGAGCGCGATCGCGCGCGCGCGGCATCGCTGGGCTTCGACGAGGCACTGTCGAACCCGCCCGCGTTCGCCGACCTGGAAGCGGCCGCCCTGCGCTGCATGGCGAAGCCGATCGGCGTGAAGCTGACGTAGCGCGCGGCGCGACTAGCGCGCGGCGCGCAGCTTCGCGGCGGTGACCGTATTGGCCAGCAGCATGGCGATGGTCATGGGCCCGACCCCGCCGGGAACGGGCGTGATCGCCGAGGCGCGCGCCGCGGCGGCCGCGTACTCGACGTCGCCCAGCAGCTTGCCCTCGGCGGTGCGGTTGATCCCGACGTCGATGACGACGGCGCCCGGCTTGACCCATTCGCCGCGCACCATCTCGGGGCGGCCGACGGCGGCGACCAGCAGATCGGCGCGCCCGACCGTCGCCGCGAGATCGCGGGTCTTCGAATGGCACACGGTCACGGTGGCGTCAGCTCCCAGCAGCAACGCCGCCATCGGCTTGCCCACCATGTTCGATCGGCCGACGACGACGGCGTTCGCGCCCGCGAGCGGCAGGCGCGCTTCCTCGATCAACTTCATCACGCCGAAGGGCGTGCAGGCGACGAAGCGCGGCTCGCCCATCAGCAGACGCCCGACGTTCTCCGGGTGAATGCCGTCGACGTCCTTGCGCGGATCGACGGCGAACAGCACGCGGCGCGCGTCGATGCCGGCCGGCAGCGGCAGCTGGATCAGGATGCCGTCGACCTGCGGGTCCGTGTTCAGCGCGGCGACCAGGCCCAGCAGCTCGCCTGTCGGCGTCGACGCCGGCAGCCGGTGGTCGAATGTCTTGATTCCGGCTTGCGCGCAGGCGGTCGTCTTGTTGCGCACGTAGATGTGCGAGGCCGGATCGTCGCCGACCAGCACGACCGCCAGCCCGGGCGTGATTCCCTGGGCTGACAGCTGATCGACTTCCAGTTTCAGCTCGCCGCGAACGCGCGCGGCCAGCGCCTTTCCATCCAGGACGGTCGCGGGCATCGCGAATTCCTATAACACACGGAGGTCGCGTTCCCGAGTGGACGACATCCGGCGGTGCGTCCGGTGGGCGGCTGCGCGGCGGCCAGCGTGGGGACAGCGCGACGGGAACGCCTCGGTATCCAGGCGGCACGGCCGTTGCTGAGCGGGACCGCATGACGTCTCCGCCGATCCCGACCGCGATGGTCGTCGCAGGCGTGGCTCTGTGGCTGGGCGGCCCCGCCCCCGCGCGCGCCTCCGGCGGTGAGCGGATCAGCGCGCTGGCAGCGGGCGCGCACACGTTCTTTGCCTTGCGCGGAAACACCGTCGTGACGTTCGATGCGTCGGGCCGCGAGCTGGCGCGCTGCGCGCGCTTCGAGGCGGCGCCGCTGGAACGGCCGGCGCGCGCGGCGGCGACCAACGTCGACGCCGAGGAGGCGCTTCGTCTGGCCGGGCTGCCCGACGACGATCTGGACTCGGTCGAGGCGGAGGACGCGATCGCTGACGAGGGTCTCGCGCCGGCGCGGCGCGCCCGTCCGACGCCGGCCGCGGCGGTCGTGGTGCGCGCGATCGCGGCGTCATCCGCGGCGGACGATGTCTGGATCGCCACGTCGGCGGGGCTTTTCCGGGGACGCGGCGGCGGGTGCGCGCGCGTCGCGCTGTCGCATCGAGACACTGTCGCTGTCGCGGCCGCCGGGGACGCGGTGGCGGTCGCGACCGCCGACCTCCTGTGGCGCGCGGACGGCGACGGACCGTTCCGGATCGCGGCGGGCCTGACCGCGCGCCCGCGCGCGCTGGCGATCGTCGACGAACGGCACACGCTGGTCGCGACCGACGATGCCGTCGTCGAGATCGGGCCGCACGGCATCGCGCGGACCGTGCTGGATCACGGCAGCGACGCGCTGGCGGTCTGCGGCGGCGACGCGCTGGCGCTCGCAAGCGACGGCGCGTGGACGTGGACTGCCGACGCCCAACCGCAACGCCTGGGCGATCGTCCTCCGGCGCGAAGGCTGATCTGCGGTGACGTGCGTGGCGCGCGTTTCGTCGCAGCCGGCGACGGCGTGTTCGTTTCGGCGGACGGTGGATCCTGGCGTGAACAGCCCGCCGGGCGCGCTGTCACGGCGGCGGTGGCCGTCGGCGGCCGGATCTGGGTGGCGACCGGCGACGACTTGATCCCCCTCGGGGATTCACCCGTGCCGGCCACGCCGACCAGCCGGGTGGCGGCAGCGCCATCGCCGCTCCCGGCCCTTCCGACGCGGCGGCTGACCGGCGCGGCGCTCCCGTGGCCGCAGTTGACGGTCGTGTTCTCGGGCCACCGAACACCGACGCGCGATGGCTGGTCGCTGGTGGTGCTGATCGGTTTTCACCTGGGGCGTTCACCCGTCTCCGGCGCCGAGCGCCGTCACCTCGCCGCGGAGCTGTTGCGCCGCGACGCCGAGCTGGCCGCGCAGGAGATGGAGCTCTCGGTGACCGCCGCAGACGATCCGTCCCGAAACGCGCGCCTGCGCGCACTACGACAAGAGAGAGAGGCGCTCCGATGATCGATCCAGGTTGTTTCGCTCTGCTCGCGCTGCTGGTCGGCCAGTTCGATGCGCCCGCCGCCGAACCGCCGTCGCAGGCCGCGGCGAATCGAGCGCCCGAGCGACGCGTCGACCCCGCGCTGCTGCGCGCGCTCGCGGCCGCCGACCCGCCCGTCGATGCCCTGCGCGCCGCGGCCAGCGCGCTGGCGTTGACCGAGCCCGACCGGGCGCATTCGCTGGTCGTCCGGGCCCGCCTGGCGGGCTGGTTTCCCGAGCTGCGCGGCCGGGTCGACCGCCGGTTCGCGCGCGCCGAATCCGTCGACCTCGGTTCGTCGACGGCGGCGCCGCTCGCACCCGTCGGAATTGACAGCGATAACGACGTGCGTTACGAGTTGAGAGCGACCTGGGACCTATCCAAGCTGGTCTTCAACCCCGATGAGATAGGCGCGCACTTCCAGGCCCTGCGGACGGCGGACGCGCGCCGGGAGATCGAATCCCTCGTGATCAGGCTCTATTTCGACCGCCGCCGGCTCAAGGCCGAGCTGTTCGCTGCCGATGCGATAGCTACGGGGATGCCTCTGTCCGGCGTGAAAATGCAGCTGCGCGTCGCGGAGATCGAGGCCGAGCTGGACGCGCTGACCGGTGGGGCGTTCACCCGGCTGTCGCGCAACCGTGAAACAGGCGCGGGCGAGCCATGAGCCAGTACCCCAAGCGCCGCGAACACCCGCGCTTCAACGTCGACCTGCAGGTCGCGGTGACGGTCGCCGACGCCAAGTTCGCCGCCCGCACGCGCGACATGTCCCGCGCCGGCCTGTGCCTGATCGGCGAGCAGCCGATCGCCGCCGACACCGAGATCAGCCTGGAGCTGGTGCTGACGTTCGGCGAGGCGGGGACCTCGGAGCCCCTGAAGATGTTCGGGCGGGTCGCGTGGTGTACGGCGCTGTTCGGCGCCTACCAGATCGGCGTGAAGTTCGTGAAGGTGGACGACGAGGGCGCGCGCTACCTGGACATGTTCGTCGGGTTCCTGGACGGGACGCTGGGACCGGGCGATCTCTTTTCGGGCGAACAGGAAGCTCTGGCGGATCCCGACGATCCGTTCGCGGCGTAGCGGCGGGGACGCGGGCAAGGTAGATAGACAGACGCGATGGCAACGCCAGGACCCGGACCCCGCCGCCAGCACCAGCGCCGCGATCTGCGCATGTCGGCCGAGGTCCGCACCGCGCGGTCGGTGTTCACCGCGACGACGCGCGATCTCTCGGAAGGCGGCGCGGGCCTGAACGCGGACCGGCAGCTCGACGAGGGCGAAGAGGTCACGCTTGGCCTGTTCCTGGTGCTGGATGACGTCGAGACGGACACGCCGCCGCTGTGGGTGAAGGGACGGGTCATGTGGGCGCGGCCAGGTGACGGCAGCAGCTACGCCGCCGGCGTGCGCTTCGAGGTGATCACCGACGAGCAGCGTGGCTGGCTGCGCAGCGTCCTGCGCGAGATCAGCGCGCCAGGTTAACTCTACCCGGCGAGTACGCGCGCCGCGACGCGCGCGCCGTCGAGCGCGGCGCTGACGATGCCGCCGGCGTACCCTGCGCCCTCCCCGCACGGATAGAGGCCCGCCAGCGACGGCGATTCCAGCGTCTTCGCGTCGCGCAGCAGGCGAACGGGCGCGCTGGTGCGCGTCTCGGCCGCGACCAGCACGGCGTCGGGCAGCAGGAACCCGGGCAAGCGCCCGCCGATGCGCCGCAGGCCCGCGCGCAGCGCCTGCGCGATGAAGTCGGGCAGCACCGCCGTCAGGTCGGCGGGCGCCAGCCCGGGACGATAGCTGGACGCGCCGACCGAGGTGCTGGCGCGCCCCTCGAGGAAATCCGCCAGCCGTTGCGCCGGCGCCCGGAAGCGACCGCCGCCGACCTTGAACGCCGCCTGCTCCACCCGCCGTTGCAGCTCGATGCCGGCCAGCGGCCCGGCCGCAGCCGGACCGAAGTCCGCGGCGGCGACGGTGACGACCAGCCCGGCGTTGGCGAACGGCGAATCGCGCCGCGACAGGCTCATGCCGTTGACCACCACGCCGTCGGCCTCGGTCGCGGCGGGCACGATCCAGCCCCCGGGGCACATGCAGAAGCTGTAGACGCCGCGATCCTCGTCGCCGCTGGTCAGCTCGTAGAACGCGGCGGGCAGCTTCGGGTGGCCGGCGGCGGCGCCGTATTGCAGCTCGTCGATCAAACGCTGGGGATGCTCGATGCGCACGCCGATCGCGATCGGCTTCCGTTCCAGCGCGATGCCGTCCGCGGCTGCCCACGCATAGACCGGCCGCGCCGAATGCCCGACGGCGAGCACGACGACGTCGGCGGGCAACTCGTCGCCACCGGCAAGGCGAACCGCGTGCACACGACCGTGCGTCGCGCGCAGGCCCGCGACCGTCGTCTCGAATCGATATTCGACGCCCAGTCCGACCAGATGGTCGCGCAGCGCTTCCAGCACGCGCGGCAGCCGGTTCGATCCCACGTGCGGCCGCGAGTCGACCGCGATGTCGGCGGGCGCGCCGAAGCGCACCAGATCGGCGATCACGTCGGCGACGCCGCCGCGGTCCTTGGCGCGCGTGTACAGCTTGCCGTCGGAGTACGTGCCCGCCCCGCCCTCGCCGAAGCAGTAATTCGAGCTCTCGGTCAGCTGCCCGCGCGTCAGCTGCGCGAGATCGTGCCGCCGCGGCTGCACCGGCTTGCCCTGTTCGACGATCGTGACCGGAACGCCGGCCTCCGCCAGCCGCAGCGCCGCCCACGATCCAGCCGGGCCAGACCCCACGACGACGACCCGGGGCGCGGTGCGTCCGGCCGGCCATCGCGGCGGCGGCGCGGGCGCCGGCTCCGGCGCGATCGTCTCGCCCGCGCGTGCGACCAGGACGCGCAGCCGTTGCCCCAGCGCGCGCCCCTTGCGCGCGTCGAGCGATCGCCGGAGAACGCGCAGCGCGCCCGCCTGCCCGCGTGCCCAGCCGAGCGCGCGTTCCAGGCGCGGCCCCAGGGGTTCGTCCAGCTCGTCCAGCGGAACGAAGAGATCGACGGTCTCAGCCATCGGTCTCAACCATCTTGGCGCGGGATCACGATGCGCGCGGACCGGTGGGACGCGCGGCGGGCGTCGGGGTCAGACCGACGCGGCGGCGCGCCTCGATGCAATGGCGGCCGCCCGCCGAGAACTCGCGGCAAGGCCGCGGACGGTTTTGGTAGATCGTGCACGTGTAACTGTGGCCCTCGCCGACGTGCAGGGCCGCGCATCGCGAACCTTCGCGGAGGATCTCGAAGCGCGGCCCGTGACGCACGATCAGATGCGGCTCTTGCCAGACCACCGGATCGCGCATCGTCACCGTGACGGAGTGATAGGCCTCGCGGCAGCAGGCGCCGCAGGTCCGGCAGTCGACGGGCGGTTCCCAGTGCACGCAGGCGGGATGGCTGCGCGCCGTGCGCTCGCCGTCGCCTTCGGCCGGCGCGGTCTGCCGGCACCGGGTGACCGCGGTGCCGCGGCCGCCTTCGTAGGCCCAGGCGCACGTGCCGCAGGTCTCCGCCGCGGGTCCCAGCGCGAAACCCAGCGGGTGCGCGCCGGCGGCCGCCGACTCCATCGCGGCCGCCGTCGCCGCCAGCGCGTGCTCGATCGGCGCTCGCCAGGCGGACGCTTCGAACCGCGCGCACGCCGCGGCCGCGCGGTCGGCGGCCTCTCGATCTCCGGGCGTGCTCTCCAGCGGATAGGACGGCAGCGTCGCGTAGTACTCGCGGTACGGCGTCGTCGGCGCCATCGCCGCGCGCAGACCGTACGGATCGGCCAGGCGCGCCTGCACGCGCAGACACGCGTGTTCCCGCACGGTGTGCGCGGGAACGTTGTCGAGGCCCCAGTCGGGCGCGCGCAGCGCCGCCTCGCCCTCGGTGATCGCATGACAAAGCTCGTGGAAGACCAGCTGTGCCAGCGCGTCGTCGGCGTCCAGCGTTTCGGTCGCGCCGATCGCGATCACGCCGCGCCCGTCGCTGGTCGCGTAGGCATCTCCGGTGCGCGTCAAAGTGAAGCCGACCTGCGCCGCCGCGCGCCGCCAGATCTCGTCGATCGCCGGCGTGGCGAGTGGGCTGCGCGCTTCGCGTTTCATCGCGCGTGATTCTATGCGGGAAAAATCATCAGCATTCCGGTTGTACTTTTTGCAATTTGCATTACGCGCAGACGGCGTGGCGTTCGACAAATAATTTGATAACCCTCTTGCCTTACCCTCGCGTCGGATCAAATCTTTTGCCTCCCGACGCGGTGAGACACCGCGCCGCTTTTGAGCCCTGTAACGCCGACTTCACGACTCGGCGCCCGTTCGAAAAACACCAAAGGGGGTCTCCGTGCTGGCCGATAAGCCAAAGTTATCTTTGTCGCTTGCCGCTGCGGCTCTGTTCGGCGGCGGCCTGGGAGCGACATCCCGTGCCACCGCCTCCGAATCTGCGGGATCGCCTGATTCACCGGCCCTGACCTCCCCTGCCCCGACGCCGCTTCCCCACGCGGCCGCCGAAACCTGTTTGGCGCAGACGATCTGTTCGGTCAAGGAACGCATCCGCTGGCAGACGCCGGCGTGGACGCCGTCGCAGTGCCGCAAGATCGCCGACGCCGTCAACGAATCCGCGAAGCGCCACGATCTATCGCCGTCGCTGCTGCTCGCGATCATGGTCAACGAGAGCGACATGAACGAGAAGGCCTCGCGCTCGTACACGCGCGACGGAAAGATCTACGCGAAGGACGGCGGTCTGATGGCCATCCGCTGCATGCTCGACGACAAGGAGCGCTGCACGAACGGCAACGTGCGCGGGGTGGCGTGGAAGGACCTGATGAACCCGGTGACGAACATCGAGCTGGGCGCGCGCGAGCTCGCGCACTGGCGCGAAGGCGGCGGCGTGACACGCACGACGATCACCAAGGTCGACGCCAACCACCATCGCTATCAGGTCAACAAGAACGTTCCCTGTCAGCACAAGACGCACGGCTGGTGGGCGCACTACAACCACGGTCCGCGCTACATCGACAAGGGCTACGCCCGCCATTATCCGCACCGCATCGCCGTGCTCGATCACGCATTCGCGACGGTGATGAACACGCCCGCGCCGGAGCTGGAGAAGGGACGCATCACCATTCACGACCCGGGCAAGCGCGAACGCGCGCCCGACCGGCCGCTGGAACCGCGCTTCAAGAAGCTGTACTCGCAGATCATCTCCAGCGGCGCTTGCTCGCCGCTGGCTCTCAACTAGCGGTTCATCGCGGCGCAGCCGCGATCCCGCGAAGGGAGCCACTAGCGCTTCATCGCGGCGCAGCCGCGATCCGCGCTAGCGGCGCAGCTGCGAGTGCGCGCTAGCGCGCGAGCGTCGTCGCTGCCGCGGCCGCCGGTGGCGGCGGATCGTGCGCCGCCGCGCCGCCCGTCGCGCGCAGGCCGAACATCGTCCCCACGCCGAGCACCGCCAGCGTCACGCCCAGCGCCACCACCGCGCGCGCCCGCGCCGAGATCGGCAGGCGCAGCCGCCCGCGTGCCCGTCGCGGCGTCACGCGCCGCCGAACAGGCGCGCGATCTCCCTCGAACCGCTGCACGCGTGCCCGCCGGCCGCCGCGCACGACGCCCGGTTTAACCAGCATCGGAAGAGGCGCGGTCTCCTCGGCGATCGCGCGCACGAATCGGACCACCTCGCTGACGTGCAGCTGGGACGCGACGACGAAATCGTCCAGCGCCGTAGCCATCTCGGCCGCCGTCGCGAACCGCTGCTCGCGGTCACGTTCCAGCGCGCGCATCACCGTCCGTTCCAGCGCCTCGGGCACGTCGTCGCGGTTGGCCGACAGCCGCGGGATCTCCATTTCCATGATCTGCTTGACCGTACCGAGATCGCTGTCGCCGGCGAACAGGTGCTGCAGCGTCAGCATCTCGTGCATGACGATCCCCAGCGCGAACTGATCGACGCGGCCGTCGATGGCCTTGCCTTCCAGCTGCTCGGGCGCCAGGTATGCGGGCTTGCCCTTGACCGTCCCCGACTTCGTCGCCTGCAGCGCGTTCTTGAACGTCGCCACGCCGAAGTCGAGCAGCTTGACCTCGCCCGCAGGCGTCAGGATGACGTTCGACGGCGTGACGTCGCGGTGGATCGCGCCCAGCGGGCGGCCCTGCGCGTCGCACAGCTCGTGAACGCATTCCAGGGCGCGGCAGATCTCGCGCGCGATGAACGCGGCGATCGGGGGAGGCATTCGCTTGTTCGCGCCGCGCAAGGTGCGCAGAACGCGCGACAGCGACGGTCCCTCGACGTATTCCAGCGCCAGAAACAGCGTGCCGTCGTCCTCGCCGAACTCGTAGACCTGGACGACGTTCGGGTGGTGCAGGAGGCCCAGGATCTTCGCCTCGTCCACGAACATGCGGATGAAATCAGAGTCCTTCCCGTATTCGGGAAGGATGCGTTTGACCACGACGTCCCGCTGAAAGCCGCCCGGTCCCACCGCGCGCGCCTTGAACACCTGGGCCATCCCGCCCACGCCCAGCGGATGCAGCAGCTCGTAACGCCCCAGGGTGACGGTGCCTTTCCGCAATCGTCCGAACCGGCCATCCCCCTCGCGACCGCGCATCAACCTGTCGAGCAGCATGAGCCCCCAGGCTCTGTTCTTTCACGTTGCGTGCCACGGTTTGTGGCCGCCGCCGTCGAGTCCTTGCGGCAGCGGTTACTCCGGCGTGACGCAGCCGCAGACGCCGGTAACAACACGACTCCGTGTCCAGCTCTGAATTTGCGCCTTAGTTTGGCGATGATGGACGGCGAGAAGAAGAAGCTCAGGCTTTCGTTCGGCTACCTCATCCTGGGGCTGTGGGCCGTCCTGCTGGTCCAGCAGGTGCTGAGCGCGTACCTGCGACCCAACCGGATCTCGTACAGCGACTTCAAGTCGTTCGTCGTGCAGAACAAGGTCGAGGAGGCGTCCGTCGGCAAGACGGTCATCCAGGGGCGGATGAAAGACAACCCGCCCGCGCCCGCGGCTGCTGCAAAACCAGACCAACAGCAACAGCAGCCGCAGCCGCAGCAGCCCGCCAAGCCGGCGCCGTCGACCGACGCGAGCAAGAACCGCATGAACTCCTTCGAGACCGTGCGCATCGACGATCCCGACCTGATGAAGGATCTCGCCGCGCACGGCGTGCGCGCCACCGGCGTCGTCGAGAGCACGTTCTGGCGCGACGCCCTGGGCTGGCTGATTCCGATCGCCCTCATCGGCGCGTTCTGGATGCTGATGATCCGGCGTCTGGGCCAGGCGGGCCAGAACGGGTTCATGACGCTCGGCCGCAGCAAGGCGAAGGTCTACATGGAGAAGGACGTCAACGTGCGCTTCTCCGACGTGGCCGGCGTCGACGAGGCGAAAGACGAGCTGCGCGAGGTGATCGATTTCCTGAAGACGCCGGCGCGGTTCGGGCGGCTGGGCGCCAAGCTGCCCAAGGGTGTGTTGCTGGTCGGACCGCCCGGCACGGGCAAGACGCTGCTGGCGCGCGCCATCGCGGGCGAGGCCGGCGTACCTTTCTTCTCGATCAGCGGCTCGGACTTCGTCGAGATGTTCGTGGGCGTAGGCGCCGCGCGCGTGCGCGATCTCTTCGAACAGGCCAAGCAAAAAGCGCCCTGCATCATCTTCATCGACGAGCTGGACGCGCTGGGCAAGGCGCGCGGCATGGGGCCGGTCGCGCACGAGGAGCGGGAGCAGACGCTGAACCAGCTGCTCGTCGAGCTGGACGGCTTCGACGCGCGCGTGGGCGTGATCCTGGTGGCGGCGACGAACCGCCCCGAGATCCTCGATCAGGCGTTGCTGCGGGCCGGGCGGTTCGACCGGCACGTCACGGTCGATCGCCCCGACAAGCCCGCGCGGCTGGAGATCCTGAAGCTGCACGCCCGCAAGGTCTCGATCGATTCGACCGCGGATCTCGAGACGATCGCGGCGATGACCGCCGGCTTCGTGGGCGCTGACCTGGCGAACATCATCAACGAGGCGGCGCTGCTCGGCGTGCGCCAGAACAAGGACAAGGTCGGTCTCGCCGAGCTGCAGGAGGCCGTGGAACGGGTCATCGCCGGTCTCGAGAAGAAGAACCGCGTGCTGTCACCCGAGGAGAAGAAACGCGTCGCGTACCACGAGCTCGGTCACGCGCTCGTGGCGACGGCGCTGCCCGGCACCGACAACGTCCACAAGATCTCGATCATCCCGCGCGGCATCGCGGCGCTGGGTTACACGATGCAGCTGCCGACCGAGGACCGCTTCCTGATGACGGAGAGCGAGCTGGAGAACCGGGTCGCGACGCTGCTGGGGGGCCGCGTCGCCGAGGAGCTGATCTTCGACGAGGTCTCCACCGGCGCGCACGACGACCTGAGCAAGGCGACCGACATCGCGCGCAGCATGGTCAAGACCTTCGGCATGAGCCCGCGCCTCGGTCAGGTCAGTCTGGAGAAGGACCGCCGCGGCCTCATGCTGCAGTCGCCGATCGATCCGATCTCTCGACCCGAGTACAGCGAGCAGACCGCGCGCGCCATCGACGACGAGGTCCGTCGCATCATCGACGAGCAGCGCGAACGCGTCGCCGAGATCCTGTCGCACCGGCGCCAGGTGCTGGTGCGGGCCGCGCAGCTGCTGCTGGCCAAAGAAACCATCTCGGGCCAGGAGCTGCGCGACCTGATGACCGCGCAGGAAGCAGAGCCCGAGCAGGACTCGGGCTCTGAAGCGAGCGCGGTGCCGATCAGTTAGCCGGTTCTTCGTCGTCGGGCGCTGCCGCCGTCTCGTCGACCGGCTCGTCGAACGCTGCAGCCGTTCCGCCCGTACCGGTGCCGGTGCCTCGCCCGCCGGTGCCGCGACCGCCGGCACCCGTCGTGCCGCCGCCGCCCATCGTTCCGCCGGTGCCGCGTCCGCCCGCGCCCGTCGTTCCGCCGGTGCCGCGTCCGCCCGCGCCCGTCGTTCCGCCGGTGCCGCGTCCGCCCGCTCCCGTCGTTCCGCCGGTGCCGCGTCCGCCCGCGCCCGTCGTTCCGCCAGTGCCGCGTCCGCCCGCTCCCGTCGTTCCGCCGTTGCCGCGTCCGCCCGCGCCCGTCGTTCCGCCGTTGCCGCGTCCGCCCGCGCCCGTCGTCCCGCCGTTGCCGCGTCCGCCCGCGCCCGTCGTTCCGCCAGCGCCGCGTCCGCCGTCGCCCGTCGTTCCGCCGTTGCCGCGTCCGCCCGCTCCCGTCGTCCCGGCGTTGCCACGGCCACCGCCGCCCGTCGTGCCGGCGGCGCCCATCGTGCCGCGGCCACCGCCGCCCGTGGTGCCTCCGGCGCCGTCGCCGGCCTGTCCCGTCGTTCCGCCCGGTCCGCCGTTTCCGGCGTTACCGGTGGTGCCACCTCGACCCGCGGCGCCCGTCGTCCCGCCGCGGCCTGTGGTGCCGCCGGAACCACCGCCATCGTCACCGCCGCATCCAGGAACGGCGAGCACGATGGCCAGCGAGGCGCTTCCGACGAGCGTCAACCAGAGATAAGCATTCGAGCGGCGTGTCATGAGGTGTCCCCCAGGTAGGTTGCGGTGTCAGTGGGGGACCCCCGGATCCGTCATCAAAAAAATTACGCGCGCGACGAACTGCTCGCCTGCGCGCGAAGTGCGGAACCCTTTCCGGACCCGTTCAGGGCAACGGACCGCTTACGGGCCGAGCAACGGACCGTTTACGGTCCGAGCACGAACGGCTCGATCGCGTTCCACGCGGTTCCGATCAGGATCGCGAATGTCCAACGCAAGGTCAGCGATCGCATTGTCGTCCTCCGTGCCGGGGTGCCGGGAAGGCGTTTGCAGGCACGGTGCCACGTTGCGTGGCTGCCCGTCGGTGAGTCATCTCCAACGTTTACGCAACCGAACAATCCACAATCGTTCCTTTCCGGTGACTTTCGTGTTCGCTCCGTTACCGGCAGCAAGCAACGGTCAGTCGCGCATCAAGAAGTTTTTACACACGATCCCTGACCCATCTTGTTTCGCGCCAAGTCAGCGTTAACTCATTGGAACCGGGTCCGCGCGAATGAACAGTACGAATTTGCCCGCAAACTCTGGCATGGAAGCGTCGGGGAACGCGCTCGACGTGCTGCTGGTCGACGACGAACCTGACATCGAGTTGATCACCGGCGAGGCGCTGCGCGATGCAGGCCACCACGTGACCACCGTGAAGGATGGCGCCGAGGCGCTGGAATTGGTGCGTGTTCGCGCATTCGATTTGATGATCTGCGACATCCGGTTGCCCAAACTGGACGGGCTGACGCTGTTCCGGCAGACGCGGCAGCAATCGCCCGAGACCACCGTCATCTTGATGACGGCGTTCGCCGCCGTGCAGGACGCAGTCGCCGCCGTGAAGGAAGGCGCGCACGACTACCTGACCAAGCCGTTCGAGATCGACGAGATCACGCTGCGCGTGAAACGCATCGCCGAGCACCGCGCCCTGCTGCGCGAGCTGGAGGTGGCGCGCGCCGAGCTGGCGAAGGACGGCATCAGTGAGGTGATCGTCGGCCGTTCCGTGCAGATGCTGCGGTTGCTGGATCGGGTGAACACGATCGCCCCCAGCCACGCGCCCGTCCTGCTGCAGGGCGAGAGCGGCACGGGCAAGGAGCTGGTCGCGCGCGCGCTGCACGAACGCGGTGCGCGCCGCGGCAAGGCGTTCGTCGCCGTGAACTGCGCCGCGTTTCCCGAGACGCTGCTGGAGGCGGAGCTTTTCGGCCACGAGCGCGGCGCGTTCACCGGCGCGGTCAAGAAGCGCGACGGGCGCTTCCGCGCCGCGCACGGGGGCACCCTGCTGCTCGACGAGGTGGCGGAGATGTCGATGCCCGCGCAGGCCAAGCTGCTGCGCGTGCTGCAGGAAGGCGTGATCGAGCCGCTGGGAACCAACGAATCGGTGCGCGTCGACGTGCGCGTCATCTCGGCGACCAACCGCAACCTGAAAGAGCGGGTGACCGAGGGTCTGTTCCGCGAGGACCTCTACTACCGCCTGAACGTGCTCAACGTCGATATCCCGCCCCTGCGCGAGCGCAAGGGCGACCTGCCGTTGCTGGTGCAGTACTTCCTAAAGAAGCTGGGCAAGAGCGGCGCGGTGTCGCCGCGCCTGTCGCAGGCGGCGTGGACGGCGCTGGCGCAGTTCGCGTTCCCGGGCAACGTGCGGCAACTCGAGCACGCCATCCAGCACGCGGTCGTCCTGGCCGGCGACAGCGACATCGAGATCCAGCACCTGCCGCGCGAGATCGCCCACGCGGGCGACGTCGTGCTGGCGGGATCACCCCTGCCCCGCCCGCTGGGCGCCGCGCTCAAGGAGTTCGAGCGCGAGTACCTGCTGCGCGCGCTGGCAGAGGCGGACGGCAAGCGCACGCTGGCGGCCGAGATCCTGGGCATCTCGCGCAAGAACCTGTGGGAGAAGCTGCGCATGCACGGCTTCTCCGACTCGGGCGGATCCGGCGCCTAGCGCGGGCCCTGCCGATCTTGCGCTCAGCGTTTCGTTCGCCTTATCCGCGCGTCCGCGGGGCGCCATCGCGCGGGCGTGGCGGTGATTCGAGCGGCAGCCTTCGCGCCCGCGCGAAATAAGCGCATGCGCCCGACAGCGACGCTGGCAGAGCACAACTCGGCTAACGCGCGGCGCGGGAGCCACCGCTCGGACCAGGTGACCCGCCGCTTGTTTGGCGCCCCGCGGACGCGCGGATACGGCGACGGGCGCTCGCGAAAGCGGGCGACGCTACTCGTGATGTTCAGGCGAGGGCGAGTGATGCGCGGGCGCGTGGTGCGCGCCGCCTTCAGGCACCTCGATCTCGGGGCCTTCGGTGGTGGGCGTGTGGTACGGCAGCGTCATCGGGCTGCGCGTCCACAGGTCGCCGAACACGCCGAAGATCATCACCAGCAGGAAGACGAACGAGGTGACGAAGACGATCCGGTTGGTGCCGGCCGCTTCGCGCATGTGCATGAAGTACCAGACGACCAGCGACGCTTTGATCGTCGCGATGATCAGCGCGATCGTGATGTTCGCCGACGGGAACACGTGGCTGAGGTCGTGCTGGCCGGTGAAGACCGTCAGGCCCGTGCACGCGAGCAGGATGACCCATACCACCCAGTAGCTCTTCGTTCCGTGGTGGTGCGCGTCCTTTGCGTGCGCGCTCTCGGTGGTTGTCGCTTGGGCCAAGGTTGCTCTCCGTCAGATCAGATACAGGAGCGGGAACAGGAAGATCCACACCAGGTCGACGAGGTGCCAGTAAAGGGCGCCCAGCTCGACGGGAACGAAGTAATCGGGCGTGTACCGGCCTTTCCAGATGCCCTTCGCCACCCAGAGCAGCACCGACATCCCGACGATGACGTGGAAGGCGTGCAGGCCGGTCGCCAGGAAGTAGATGGTGAAGTACATGTTCGCCGCCGGGTACTGCATCAGCTCCTCGGCGCGGAACCACTTGCCCGGCAGCTCACCGACGTGGAACTTGTGCGAGTACTCGACGTACTTGATGCAGAGGAAGGCGATCGCGCACAGGATCGTGAACGCCAGCAACCCGAGCGCCAGGTTCCTCTTCCCGACCTTCACAGCCCAGTAAGCGAGCGCGACGGTCAAGCTGCTGGAGATGAGGATGACGGTGTTCGTCGCACCCAGCGAGAGGCTCAGCGCCTGGGAGCAGGCGTGCCAGGTCGCGTGATAGAAGTGCCGGTAGACGGTGTAGCCGAGGAACAGGCCGGCGAACAGCAGCACTTCCGTCCCGAGGAACAGCCACATGCCCAGCCGGGCCGCGTAGTCCTGCTGCTGGATCGTCTCGAAGTGCTCCGCCAGGTGCGGATGCCGCGCGGAGTGGGCGTGTTCGTCAGATGACGACATGCTCAACCTCCTCGCCGGGCTTCTGGTACGAGTGCGGATCCTTGGTGATCACGACCGGCTTCGCGAAGTTGTGCTTGTCGGGCGGCGACGTGGTCTGCCACTCGACGCCCATGGACTTCCACGGGTTGTCGCCCGCGATCTCGCCGCGCACCAGCGCGTAGATCAGGTAGATGGCGATGATGATGAAGCCGAACGCCAGCAGCGACGACCCGGCCGTCGACGCGACGTTCATCGCCTGGAACCGCTCCGGGTACATGTAATAGCGGCGCGGCATACCGGCGTTGCCGACCAGGAACTGCGGGATGAACGTGGCGATGAAGCCGAGCACGATGAACGACGCGGAGACCATCGCCCACCCTTCGTGGTACATGCGCCCGAACATCTTCGGGAACCAGTAGTGGATGGCGATCAGGAAGCCCATGATCACGGCGCCGACCATGATGAAGTGGAAGTGGGCGACGACGAAGTAGGTGTCGTGCCAGTGGATGTCGAGCGATATGGTGGCGACCGCGATGCCCGTCATGCCGCCGAACACGACGAAGAACAGGAAGCCGCAGATGTAAACGAACATCGCGTTGATCGCGATGGCGCCCCGATACAGCGTGCCGACCCAGTTGAACACCTTGATGGCGGTGAACACGCCGACGAACATCGAGATGACGGCGAACGCGCCGTTGTCGAAGGGCGACTGGCCGGACACGAACATGTGGTGGCCCCAGGCGAAGAAGCCGACGAACGCGATGCCCAGTGACGAGTACGCGATCATCTGGTAGCCGAACACGTTCTTGCGCGCGACCGCGGCGATCGCGTCGCTGACCACGCCCATCGACGGCAGCACCATGATGTAGACGGCCGGATGCGAGTAGAACCAGAAGAAGTGCTGGAACAGCACCGGATCGCCGCCCTTGGCAGAGTCGAACAGGCCGAAGCCGGCCACCTTCTCGATGCCGGCCAGCATGACGGTCAGGCCGATGACTGGCGTCGCCAGCACCTGGATGATGCTGGTCGCATAGATCGCCCAGACGAACAGCTGCATGCGCATCCAGGTCATCCCGGGCGCGCGCAGAGTGTGAATGGTGACGATGAAGTTCAGGCCGGTCACGATCGACGAGAACCCCAGGATGAAGATGCCCACCAATGCCGGGAATGCCGTCATCGGCGTCGTGGTGCTGTACGGCGGATAGAACGTCCAGCCCGTGTCGATGCCGCCGAATATGATCGCGCTGATCGCGAGGATGGCACCCGTCCAGTAGAGGTAAAGCGACAGCAGGTTCAGCCTCGGGAATGCGACGTCCTTCGCCCCCAGCATCAACGGCATGCAGAAGTTGCCGAACACGCCGGGGATCGCCGGGATCATGAACAGGAAGATCATGACGATGCCGTGCAGCGTGAACATGCGGTTGTACGTGTTGGCGCCCATGATGGTGGGCCCGGGCGTCAGCAACTCCAGCCGGACCGCCATCGCGAAGATGCCGCCGACGAGGAACATCACCAGCACTGACGCGAAGTACATGATGCCGATGCGCTTGTGGTCGAGCGTCAGCAGCCACGACTTCACGCCGCGATCCGCGTTCAGGTAATTCACCGCCGGGTAGACGGCGGGGCTATCGGCGCTGGGTTGGCTTTGCTGGGTCATACGTCGCTTCCTTGGAGGGAAGGTTTTCGAGGCTCGTGCTGCGCAACGACTTGATGAACTCCACGAGCGCGGCGGCTTCCGGCGCCGCCAACCGTCCCTTGTACGTCGGCATGATCGGCTTGAATCCCTTCACGACCTTGCCCCGCGGATCGATCATCGAATCCGTCAGGTACGCCTCGTCGGCGATCACGGCCTCGCCGCTCTCCAGCGTCTCGCGCCGCTGGTAGAGATCCAGCCAGGTGGGACCGATGTGCGGCTGGCCGTCCAGCGAATGGCAGCGGACGCAGCCTTCGGTCATCGCGATCTTCTTGCCGTATTCAACGATCGAACCGCGCATGTCTCCGCCGTCGTCGCCGGCCGTGTCGACGCGCTCGGCGAGGCCCGCCTTCTGTTCGACCATCCAGGCATCGAACTCCGGGCCCGGCATGACCACGACCTCGCCCCACATCTGCGAGTGCCAGGTACCGCAGTACTCGGCGCACATGATCTGGTAACGGCCCGGCATGGTCGCCTCGAACCAGGTTTCGGTGTAGCGACCGGGCACCACGTCCTGCTTGACGCGGAAGTCGGGGACGTAGAACGAGTGCAGCACGTCCCGGCTGGTCATGAGCAGACGCACAGGCCGATTCGCGGGAACGTGCAACGTGCCGATCGCGTTCGGGCCGCCACCCGCGTACGAGAACTTCCACATCCACTTCTTCCCCATCACGTACACGTCCATCGTGTTCTTGGGCGGTGTCGTGTACCAGATGTAGTCCTGGAACCCCTGCACGAACCAGAGCAGGAAGAAGAACAGCGGCACGCCGATGACGGCGATCTCGAACTTCACGCTGGGCAGCACGATCGGCGTGGACTGGCCAGCGTGGCGCTCCCGGTACTTGAAGAAGAAAACGAACGCCAGGACGCCGGTCAAGATCGACGCCGCCATCGTCACCGTGATGACGAAGTAGTGAAGGTTGTCGATCTTCGGCGCGAGGGTCGAAGCCTGCGGCGGCAGCCACAGCAGATTGCGCATCAGCTCGTTCATGCCGCCCTCCCCGACGCGCTCAGGGCCTGCCTCTGCTTCTTCATGACGAACTCTCTCCGCCACAGCACGGCCAGCAGCCCGATCAGCGCCAGGCAAACGGTCCCGGCGCCGATGCGCATGAAGCCCATCACGAACGGGGCGTAACGGCGCTTGGCCGGGTCGTAGCGGTAACAGGACATCAACACCTTGTCGAACGACGTGCCGACGCGGCCGCCGCCGGCCTCGACGATCGCCATGCGGAAGTCGCGCGCCGGATAGTCGACGCCGTACAGGTAGCGGGCGACCACGCCCTCGGGCGTGAGCACGAACGCGACGGCGTCGTGCGCGAACTGCTTGCTGGTCGGGTCGAACTTGTAACGAAAGCCGACCGCATCGGCGAGCTTGCGCGCCGCCTCGCCGCCGTCGGACACCGATGACCAGAACGGCCAGTCCGCCGTGTTGTCGCTGCCGGCCAGCGACAGCACGCGCTTCTGCGTCTGCTCCAGCAACTTCGCGTCCTCGGCGGGATCGATGCTGACGTCGACGGCGTAGAAGTCCTTGCCCACCTTCAAGCCCGAGGCGCGGGCCGCCTTGACCAGGCCGTCCAGCACCAGCCCGCACAGCATCGGGCAGCGGTGGTAGCCCAGCGTCACCAGCACCGGCTTGCCGCGGCCGAGCAGCGAGTCCAGCCGCACGGAGCCCGAGGCGACGTCGCTGAACGCGAGGCTGCCGTTCACGCGATCGCCCAGGTGTTCGATGACGTCGATGTCCTGCAGCGCCGCCAGCGGCTGTTCGCTGCCCTGCGGGAAGGTGATCGGCGTCTTCTCGGCGCGCGCGGCCGCGGCCCACAGCATGATCGCGCCGAACACCATCGCGCGCTTCATCGCGGCGCTCCCGCCGGCAAGGTGCCGCCCGCGACAGCTTCCATCGCGCGCTCGATCGGAATGTGCGCGACGCCCTTGGCGCGGTCGACCCAGCCGTAGCCGTTCAGCTTCGCCGCGTGCTCGGCCTTCCACCGGGGCAAGCGCTTGTCGCTGGCGAACGGAATCTGATCGACGATGCCGATCTCGTCCTGCTCGACCTTCAGGGGGCGGTAGGTGACGCCAACCGCGTCCTCGACCTTCTTCGTCTCGCGGCTGAGGATCACCGCGGCCCACACCGTCGAGAGCGCGAAGATCACCAGCGACACGGCGCCGACGCCGATCACCTTGCCGTAAGCGATCTCGTCCTCGGACTTGTGTCCTTGGCCGTGCTGATCGTTCCCGTGGGGATTGTTGTCGTGTCCGCTCATGGCTGTCGGTACCGCAGTGATTCGGCCAGGTAGGGATCTCGCATCGGAACCGGGAGGCGCCCGCGCAGGCGCGACACGGCGAAGGCGACGGCGATCAGGCCGACGCCCAGGAACGCGATCGGCTGCGTCCAGTGGAAGGTCGCGCCCTCGGGGTGAAGACTGGGCACCACCAGCCAGTAGATGTCGATGTAGTGGATGAGCAGGATCCACATCGCGACGATCGCCAGACGCTTGGGCGTGCGCTTCAGGTTGCGCGAGAGCAGCGCGCCGAACGGAAGGAAGAAGTGGCCGACGATGAGGAACACGCCCAGCTCCCACCAGCCGTCCTTGAAGCGCGTGATGTAGAACGGCGTCTCCTCGGGCAGCCCCGCGATCCAGATCAGCAGCAGCTGCGAGAAGGCGATGTACGTCCAGAAGCAGGTGAACGCCAGCATCAGCTTGCCGATGCTGTGCGTGTGCTCGATGCTCATCCCGCCGCCGAACAGGCCGTTCAAATTGGCTTGCCAGGTCGCGATCGCGAGGATCGAAAGCGCCGACAGGAAGCTGCCCGCGAAGTAGTAGACGCCGAAGATCGTCGAGTACCACGTCGGGTTCAGGCTCATCATCCAGTCGAACGCGCCGAAGGTGATCGCCAGCGCGACGAACGGCAGGCCGCCCGACGAGAACCGCCGCTGGCGCGCCAGCAGGTCAGTGCCGCCCTCGCGGTCCTGGCGCAGCGACCACCCGAACAGCCGCCAGCCCAGGAACGTCGCCACCAGGATGTAGGCGACGCTGCGGACGATGAAGAAGTTCACGCTCAGCCAGCCGGCCTTGTGCTTGATCTTGGCGAGCGCCTCGCCGGTGAACCCGGCCGCGACCGGATCGACCCAGCTGTAAAGCTGCTTCATGCCGAGCCAGATCGGGATCACGAGGACGATGAACACCAGCATCGTCGTCGCCATCGCCTCGACGGGCCGGCGCATGATCGTCATCCAGCGCGCGCGCGTCGCGTGGAAGCACATCAGCAGGATGACGGACGCGAACGCGATCCCGCACCAGTAAGCGAACGCCACCAGGTACGAGTAAAACGCGTCGCGCGAATCCGTCGCCATCGCGACGATGACGGTGATCAACACGAACACCGCGCCCAGGGCGCCGAGCGCCATCCACAGGCCGCCGCCGCGGAAGGGCTCGACCTTCAGCGAACCAGCGGTAGGCGTCGATGCGGACGAGCTCACTTCTTCTCCTCGTGGTGTGGGGCGGGCGCGGGCGCCGGCGACGGCAGCGCGGGCTGCGCCTCCAACTGCTGGCGGACCGCGGGCGGCAACTCGGCCGCGGGCGTGTTCTGACTGAGCTGCAGCGCGCGGATGTACGCGACGACAGCCCAGCGCTCCTCGACGGTCAGCTCCGCGGCGTAGGACGCCATCATCCCGAAGCCCTTGGTCGCGACCTCGTAGATGTAGCCGGCCGGCTTCTCGATGTAGCGGTGCAGCGACGGCGGAGGCCGCAGGGCCATCTGGCGCGCGACGATGCTGTCGCCGTCGCCCAGCGGACCGTGACAGGTGCCGCAGGTGATGTCGTAGCGCTTCCGTCCCAGCTCCAGCAGCTTGCGCGTCACCGGCATGGGAACCGCCTTCACGTAAACCGGCAGCGGCTCGCCGTTCGTCTGGATCGGGCCGTCGGGCTCGCGGCCCGTCGTCAACACGGGGTTCAGCGTGATGCGCTCGCGCGGGACCGTCCCCTCGGGCGGCGCCTTCATCGTCAGGCCGTCTGCGTAGAACTTGCTCTCGCGATAGCGGTTCGCCTTCGGCTGACTGTCGGCCATCTGATCGAGGATGTTCTCGTCGATGCAGGCCGACGCCGTCAGCGCGGCCAGCGACGCGACGATCAAAATGGGAACCCTCACAGGGTTCCCAAACCCTCCCGCGATGTTACGGGGCGAGCAGAGCTCGCCGGCTCCACACGCGAACGCAATTCTCCCCAGGCGCGGCGTCATCGCTCCGACTCCTCGACGATCTCGCCCGATAACGCGCCCGCGGCGCGGATGTCCGCCAGCGCGCGGTCGATGTCCGTGCCCGGCTCCAGCTCGACGGACAGGAAGAACGCGTCCACCGAGGCGCGCGCGAAGTCGTCCGACTCGAAGATCGGGTGGTACGGCTGCGGCAGCTTCGCCAGCGCGAAGAAGCCCATGAACGCGGACCCGCCGCCCAGCAACACCGCAAGCTCGAACGTGATCGGGATGTTCGCGGGTGGTCCGTGGGGCGGACGGTTGCCGATGTTCAACGGCCAGTCGAACACGTTGCAGAAGTAGATCAGCGAGTACGCGATGCACGCGCCCGCGATCGCGCCGCACAGCACGATGAGCGGGATCTTCGGGCGCTTGAGGCCCAGCGCCTCCTCGGTGCCGTGGATCGGAAACGGCGAGTGCATGTCCAGGTTCTTGTACCCGCCCTCGCGCATCTTCGTCGTCCCGGCGAGCAAGCCCGCCGGCGTCGAGAACTCCGCCAGCAGGAACCGGCGGGGGACGAAGTCCGAGTGATGTTCGTGGCCCTGATCCGACATCAGTGCGTCTCCCCGACCGGATCGGCCGTCGGATCATGCGCCAGCTCGTGCCGCAGTTCCTTGACCTCGGTGACGGCGACCGCCGGTATGAACTTGAGGAACAGCAGGAACAGCGTCGAGAACAGCCCGATCGTGCCCGCGAACAGCGAGATGTCGACCCAGGTGGGCATGTAGTTCTCCCACTTCGACGGGATGAAGTCGCGGTGCAGCGACGTGATGACGATGTTGTAGCGCTCGCACCACATGCCGACGTTGATCAAGATCGACGCGAACCACATCACCGGAATGCTGGTGCGCCACCGCTTCGACCAGAAGATCTGCGGCACGATGACGTTGCAGAAGATCATCGTCCAGTAGATCCCCTTCATGGGGCCGCGCATACGCGTGTAAAAGAACTGCGCGAACTCGTACGGATCGCCGCTGTACCAGGCGATGAAGTGCTCCATCAGGTAGCCGTACGAGACGAACATGCCCGTCACGAGCATGATCTTGTTCATGTTCTCGAGGTGCTTCATGGTCACGACGTGCTTGAGACCAAGGAAGCGGCGCGCGGGGATCATCCACGTCATGACCATCGCGAAGCCCGAGAACACGGCGCCGGCGACGAAGTACGGCGGAAAGATGGTGGTGTGCCAGCCGGGGATGACCGACGTGGCGAAGTCGAAGGACACGATGGTGTGGACCGAGAGCACCAGCGGCGTCGACAGGCCGGCCAGCAGCACGTAGGACCACTTGTACTCGGCCCAGTGCCGGCCCGATCCACGGAAGCCCATGGCCAGCATGCCGTAGATGGTGCGCTTCATCTTGCTCTGCGATGAATCGCGCAGCGCCGCCAGGTCGGGGACCAGGCCCAGGAACCAGAACAGCAGCGAGATCGTGAAGTAGGTCGAGACCGCGAACACGTCCCACGTCAGCGGGCTCTTGAACTGCGGCCAGATGCCGTTCGTGCTCGGGTACGGCAGCAGCCAGTACGCCGCGAACCACGGACGGCCGGTGTGGATCAGCGGGAACAGCAGCGCGCAGATGACCGCGAACAGCGTCATCGCCTCGGCGAAGCGGTTGATCGACGTGCGCCACTTCTGCTGGAACAGCAGCAAGATCGCGGAGATCAGGGTGCCGGCGTGGCCGATGCCGATCCACCAGACGAAGTTGATGATGCCGAACGCCCACCCGACCGGGATGTTGTTGCCCCACGTCCCGATGCCCTTGTAGAGCGTCCAGGAGATGGAGATGACCAGCATGCCGAGCAGCGACAGCGCGACGGCGAAGCAGGCCCACCAGCCCTTGCCTGCGCCACGCCAGACGTGCGCCAGCAAGCTGTCGTTGATGGTCTTGTCGGTGTGTCCGGCGGCGCCCTCGATGAGAGCCACCGGTTCGAGCGGATCGCGCACGTCGAGCTGCGGGGCGGCCATTATTCGTGCCCTCCGGCCTTCTCGGGCTGTCCGAGCTCGGGGTTGGGGTTACGCACGCGCGCCAGGTACACCGTGCGCGGGCGCGTTCCGATCTCGTACAGCAGGTCGTAGCGGCGCGGGTCGGCGTGCAGCTGCGACACCTTCGAGTTCGAGTCGTTCAGCGAGCCGAACACGATCGCGCCCGTCGGGCAGCCCTGCTGGCAAGCGGTCAGCAGCTCGCCGTCCTGGATCATGCGGCCCTCGATGCGCGTCGAGATGCGCTTGCGCTCGATGCGCTGCACGCAGTACGTGCACTTCTCCATGATGCCGCGGGTGCGGACGGTGACGTCCGGGTTCATGCCCAGCTCGCGCGCCGCCGAGTAGTCGTTGATGTAGTTGAGGAAGTTGAACCGCCGCACCTTGTACGGGCAGTTGTTGCTGCAGTAGCGGGTGCCGATGCAGCGGTTGTAGACCATCTCGTTCAGGCCCTCGTCGCTGTGGACGGTGGCGTTGACCGGGCAGACGTACTCGCACGGCGCGGTCTCGCAGTGAACGCAGGCCAGCGGCTGCGTGACGACCTCGGGATCCTCGAACGAACCCGTGTAGTAGCGGTCGATGCGGATCCACTGCATCTCGCGGCCCTTGCGGACGTTCTCCTTGCCGACGGTGGTGATGTTGTTCTCCGACTGGCAGGCGACGACGCACGCGCTGCAGCCGGTGCACTTGTTGAGGTCAACCGCCATCGCCCACTTGTAGGGCTGGCCGCTGTAGTCGACCGGCTTGTGAATGACCGGCTGCGGGTGCTCCGGGTCGGGGCGGCGATCCTCGACCTCGGTGTGGAACTTCGAGTGGGGGTTCAGCACCTCGGCGATGGTCGCCGAGACCACGGGGGGCGGCGTCTCACGCCCGTCGGGCGCCATCGTCCAGTGATCCTGCGTGATCGAGAACTTGATCTGGCGCTCGGTCTTCTCCAGCCGGACGCCGCGGTCGAACCAGGGGGCGTCGCTGAAGCGCAGCTCGCCGGCGTTGAAGCCGATCCCGGCAGCGACCTTCTCGCCGCCGGTGCGGCCGTAGCCGAGCGGCAGCGTGACGACGTCGTCCGCGTGACCCGGCACGCGCAGGATGGGGGCGTCGATGCGCCGATCGCGGTAGCTGATCTCGACGACGTCGCCGTCCTCGAGGTTCAGCGCCTTCGCGGTCGCTTCCGAGACCATCGCGGCGTTGTCCCAGGTCAGCTTGGTGATCGGGTGCGGCAGCTCCTGCAACCAGACGCTGTTGGCGAAGCGCCCGTCGTACATCTTCGGATCGCTGGCGAACGCGATCTCCATGCCCTGGCGCGCGGCGCCCAGCGCGGGCGCGACAGCCTGCGCCAGCGCCTGACCGTCGACGGTCAAGCCCGCCTCGGCCGGCGCGGCCGTACCCGGCACGATGCCGTCGGCCAGCCAGCGCTCCCAGGTGCCGTCGAAGTCGCCCGGCGCCTTGCCCTGCGTCTTCCAAAACTTCTTCAGCAGCGCGTGCGCGCCGACGTCGCCCTCACCGACGAACGCGGCCAGGACGTCCGCCTCCTGGATGCCGCCCCACAGCGGCGCGATCAGCGGCTGCACGATCGACACCGTACCGTCGGTGGCGCGCAGATCGCCCCACGACTCCAGCGGGTGCGCGGCCGGGATCATCGTCTTGCACGCGGCCGCCGTCTCGTCCTCGTAGAGCCCGAAGTAGATCGAGTTGGGGACGCGTTCCAGCAGCTTGGCCAGCTTGAAGTCGACGGGCGCGCCGTAGACCGGGTTCGACGCGGTGATCACCAGCGTATCCACCCCGCCGCCGGCGATTTCCTGCACGAGCGTGCCCAGCGGCGCGACGCCGGCGGTCGGGTCCGAGGTCAGCGGCGTCGCATACTCGACGGTGTTGCCCAGGTTTCCGAGCGCGACGTTCAGCGCGGCGGCCAGGGCGTGCACGGCGGCCGGCTGCCGGCGGCCCACGATCACCAGGCTGTTGCCGCGGTTGCGTTCCAGATCGGTCGCGACCGCCACCAGCCACTTCGGATCCCAGTGCCGCTGCCCGTGCGTCAGCGACGCGAGCGGCGCCAGCGCCGCGATCCCGCGGCTGGCCATCATCGAGACCAGCGACGCCAGGAACGCCCCCACGTCGCCGCCGGGCATGCGCAGGCGGTGGTCCGCCATCGCGCCCGTGATCGTCATGGCCGGCTCGACCACGTACAGGCGGTTCATCTGGCGGCTCGGTTCGCGCCGGGCGGCGAACTCGCGCGACAGGCGGGTCTGCTCGTTCCCCTCGCCCAGGAAATCCGCGTCGAGCGAAACGATCACGTTCGCCGAGGCGACCTTGTGGCGCGCGATCAGCGGCTTGCCGAACGCCAGCTTCGTGCCGTCGGTCGCGCCGTCGTCGGCCACCGACGAGTAGCTGACGAACTTCGCGGACGGGAATCGGTCGAGGATTCGCTTGCGCAGGTCGCCCAGGAACGGCGACGTCGTCGGCGAGATCAGGAAGCGCAGACCGGCGCCGCCGTTCTGGCCCAGCTGGCTCGTGCGCGCGGCGGTCTCCGCCAGGAACGTCCGCCACGCCAGCGGGCGCGTCCCCGAGCGGATCTGCTTGGCGCGATCGTCGTCGTAAACGCTCAGCGTCAGGCTCTGCTCGAAGGATGTCGTCGCGCCCAGCGTCTGCGGGTGCGCGGGGTTGCCCTCGATCTTGGTGGGGCGGCCCTCGTGGCTCTCGACCAGCAGGCCGCTGGCGTAGCCGTCGAGCCCGTACGCGGTGGCGAAGTGCAGCGGGTTTCCCGGCGTCACTTCCTCGGGGCGCCGCACGAACGGAACGATCTTGTGGGCAGGCTTCGTGCACGCGCCGACGGCCGCCATCGCGGTCGACAGGCTGGCGACCTGCATGAAGCCGCGGCGCGAGACGCTGTTACCGCCGTTGCCGTCTTCTTGACCGTATTGCGCGACGTCGAACGTACCGCCCGCGAACTCGTTGGCCGCGCCCGGAACCGGGCTCGTGCGATCGCGCTCCTCGACGCTGCGCCAGTACTTCGGGGAGGAGGTCTGGCCGGCGATCGGCAACGACCGCCGCTTCGCGCGGTCCTTTGTGCGTGCTTCGTGGTTGTCGTCGCAGCTCATCGCGTCGTCATCATCTATGGCAGGTCGTGCAGCTCGTCCGGGTCGCGACGTTGTTCTTGGCCGCCTGCGCCCGCCCGGCCTCCTCGGGATCGCCCTGGGGCTGCCATTCCATGTTCGTGACTTCCTCGACGGGGCGAATGTTCGCCTCGGGCCGGCGGTGGCATTCCAGGCACCAGCTCATGGTCAGCGGCGTGGCCTTCTCGACCGCCGCCATCTGATCGACGCGCCCGTGGCAGCTGACGCAGCCGACGCCCTTGTTCACGTGGATCGAGTGATTGAAGTAGACGAACTCGGGAAGCTGGTAGACCCGGGTCCACTTGATCGGCTTGTTCTGGAAGAAGCTCTCGCGAACCGGCTCGAGGATCGGGCTCTTGTCCCAGATCTGCGCGTGGCAGTTCAGGCAGAGCTGCGTCTGCGGCACGCTGGCGGCCGGCGAGCGGTCGACGGTGTTGTGGCAGTAGCGACAGTCGATGCCCTCGTCACGCGTGTGGTGCCGATGGTCGAACTGGATCGGCTGCTCGATCGGATTCTGCATCCCACGCGCGTACGGCGTGCGTGCGTACAACATCAGCCCCAAAGGCACGCCGGCGGCACCGGCGGCGACGACAAACAACGAGATCTGCGCCAGGGTGTTGTGTCTGGGGCGGAAGAGAGGAGGCATCCTCGTCGCGGAGCATTTAGTGCGAACTTGGGAGCGCCGTCAACAGAAGTTTTCGCGTGTCCGCGCGCAGAATTTGCTTGCGCTGACACGCCGGAAATACGAGACAGAAAGTTTCTGCCTGTGATCGCGTCAGCGCGCGTTCGCGAGCCAGGCGCGCAGCGGCGCGATCGCGCCGCGATGGCGCCCGCAGGAGATCTCGGCGTCGGCGATCGTGAACTTCGTCCGGAGCTTCTTGCCCGCCTTCGCGAGCCATCCGGGAAAGTCCTGTAGGGTTTTCAACGACGGCAGGCGGAAGTCGTCCGAGCTCACATCGCCGCCCCAGCTGCGGTAGCTGCGCTTCCCGGTTCGATCCTGCAACTCCACCGTCCAGTCGGGAACGCGTTCGGGGTTGATGGAGAGGTGAACCTGCGCGCTCTTCTGGAACATCCCGAACCAGACGTTCGGTTTTCCGACGCCGATCCAGATGCTGACGTACCAGTCC
>Ga0207708_10000458_pt1 | contig 31689 bp, 30 predicted proteins | sample KBSK5101metaG_FD_184340 | JGI IMG/M metagenome (GOLD analysis project Ga0207708, IMG submission 184340) | Corn, switchgrass and miscanthus rhizosphere microbial communities from Kellogg Biological Station, Michigan, USA - KBS K5-10-1 metaG... | ecosystem: Host-associated > Plants > Roots >... | reverse complement strand
AGCGGTACATTATCCTCGGCGCGTGCAACCAGCAGCTGGCCCACCGCGCGCTCCAGGCCGAGCACGAGCTGTGGCTGCGACTGCCCTCGCTGCTCTGCGGCGTGGCCCTGATCCCGGTCGTCTACGCGGTGGGGCGACGGCTCGTCGGGTCGACGGCGGCGCTTGTCGGCGCCGGCTTCGCGACCCTGAGCCCGTTCCTGGTCTGGTACTCGAACGAGGCGCGCGGCTATGCGCTCTTGGCCCTGCTCGTGGTCTGCTCGACCTGGTCCCTGCTCGTGGCGCTCGACCGCGGCGGGTTCTGGCGCTGGGCGCTGCTGACCGTGCTGGTCGCCGCGGTGCTGCTCACCCACTACACCGGCGCGTTCGTGGTGGTGGCGCAGGCCGTGTGGGCGTGCTGGATGCGGCGCGAGCGGATCCGCCCCATCCTCATCTCGTTCGTGGTCTCGCTGCTGGCCCTGGCGGTGTGGCTCCCGTTCGCCCCCGGCGACAACGGCGCCATCGCGTTCCTGGTCAAGCTCACCCCGAGCTCGATCGGGCGCGAGGCGCTGCGGGCGCTGGCGGGCCAGCCCTACGCACGGGTCGAGGACCTGCCGGGGACGATCGCCTACGTCGTGCTGGCGCTGGCGGCGCTGGCCTGCGTGGCCGGCGCGGTGGCGGCGGTGCGCTCGGGGCGGGCCGACTGCCGGCTGCTGCTGGTCGCGCTGCTGGCCTTCGTCACGCCCATCGGCCTGATCGTCTACTCGCTGTTGCAGCCCAACATCTACGTGGGCCGCAACCTGATCTCGTCGCTGCCCTACGTGTACCTGCTGGCGGGCGCGCTGCTGGTGGCGCTGCCGCGGCCGGTCGCCGTCGCCGGGGTGGCGCTGACGACGGTCGGCCTCGGGATCGGCCTGGTCAAGTCGTTCGAGCAGCGCTACCAGCGGCCGGACTGGAAGGGGGTGGCCGCCTACTTGGACCGCTCCGTGGTCAACGGCGACCACGTGGCCGAGCTCGAGCTCTTCCCGACCCCGGCGGCGCAGGGGCGCGTGCCGGTCAACCTGCGGGCGCTGCAGGTCCAGCTCAAGCGCCCGATCGCGACCGTCGCGGTCCCGGGGGCCGACCCGCGCCGCCTGGCCGCGGCCGGCGCCGGGCACCGGGTGATGTGGGTGGCGGCCCAGCAGGTCGGCGGGCTGATCTTCGCCCCGCCGCCGCCGAAGATCGGGGGCGGCTACGTGCTGGCGGGCCAGAAGACGTTCGACGGGCTGGCCCAGATCGCGCTCTACCGGTACGAGCGGCGCTGAGCTAGGGGCGGCCGTGCCGCCACCACGTGCGGCCGAACCCGAGCGACATGAACCCGAGCGCGCGGTACAGCGCCTCGCCCTCGCCGGTCGCGTTCAGCACCGCCCAGCGCCCGCCTGCGGCGCGGCAGACGGCGGCGGTCAAGGCGCTCCCCAGGCCCTGGCGCCGGAACCGCGGGACGACGTCGACGTCGTAGACGCCGGCGCAGTCGCCTACCCGGTGCGACCACGCGTGGCCCGCGTAGACGCCGTCGACGCGCGCCACCGCGTGCCAGAACCGCCCGCCGCAGAGCACCAGCAGCGCGCGGCCGTAGGCGTCGTACTCCGGCGCCGCGTCGACGATCTCCACCCGCGGGTCGCGCTCCGAGAGCGCAAGGTCGGCGGACGCGATCGCCATCCAGTGCGGCCGCCAGCCCTCGCCGAACCCGCGTGGGGCCAGCCCCGCCTCCAGCGCCGCGAGCGGCTCCAGCCCCGTCGCCCACACGCCGATGCGCCCCACGTCGTGCTCGCGCGACCACGCGAGCAGCGCGTCCAACGCCGGCCCCGAGGGCCGCTGCGGGAACGGCACCCACACCTCGCCGCTGCGCACCTCCATCCAGCGCACGCGGTCGTAGCGGCCGCCCGCGCCACCGGTGACCGCCCGCGCGAGGCCCTCCATCCAGCCGACGTGGTTGCGGGCCGCGGCGCGGACGAGGGCGGCGCGGTCCACTGCGGTCAGGCGTCCGGCGGCCCCGCGACCCGCGCCATCTCCGGGCGGAAGCGCAGCTCGTAGACCGCCGCGCACCCGAACCGCTGGACGCGTGCCAGCAGCGGGCGCAGCTCCGGCTCGAGGTTGGCCAGGCCCGGCCGGCAGTCCTCGAAGATCCAGCGCGCGTTGGTCGACGCGACGAACCTGCGCGCCGCCGCCCCGCGCAGCGTCCCCGCGAACATGCCGTCCTCGAGCTTGACCCGCTGCTTCCAGTTCGGCGTCCACGAGAACGGCCCGGTGAAGGCCTCGCGGCCGGTGCGGTAGGGGACCATGTAGCTCGCGTAGGAGGAGCTGAGCACGCCGCCCGCCCGCGGGTCGGCCTCGAGCGCCTTGAGCGCGCGCACCTCGTCCGGGAAGACGAAGAACGGGTCGCCGGCGACGTGGATCGAGTTCGCCGAGACCTGCACCTTATGCACGAATCCGGGCACGGTCATCACCGCCAGCGCCGCGGCGACGATGAGCGGCTTGGGGTGGCGCCAGACCGACACCACGCCCTGGACGGCGAGGATGCCCAGCGGCAGCGCGAGGCCCTGGAACGCGTGGTAGGGGAACGTTCCCACCGGGGCGAGGTACACGACGAGCGCGGCCAGCGGCCACACCCGCACGGCGACGTCCTGCCACGAGGGCGCGTTGGGGCTGGCCAGCACCTTCTTGCGGTAGGCGAGGATCGCCGGCGCGGCCAGCGGGCCGACGGTCAGGACCATCGCCCACCACGGCCACTTCCACTCCGACTGGGCGCCGGCCGCGTTCGACTTCCCGGCCAGCTCCCAGGAGGGGTCGAAGTGGCCGAGCGCGAGGTAGTACGCCGCGGGCAGCCCGATCGCCACCAGCACGGCCAGCAGCGGCCACGCCGGGCGCTCCTTGCGGCGCACCCAGCGGTAGCCCTCGACGGCGATCACGATCAACGCCAGCGTGGCGCCCTGCCACGGCTGCAGCCAGCACACGATGAGCGCGCCCAGCGTGGACCAGACCAGCAGCGCCGGGCGCCGGTCACGGCGCCAGCGCTCGATCCCCAGCAGCACGAGCGGCAGCGTGAACACCGCGATCGCGGTCATCAGGTAGCCCCACAGGTACTGGCCGCTCCACATCTCGCCGGAGATGAAGTCGAAGCTGTACTCGCGCGGCTTGCCGCCCCAGCCCGTCCACGCGACCAGCGCCGATGCGGGCATGACCGCGAACAGCGCCAGCACGAGCCCGGCGTGGCGCTGGCCGCCCGCGGACAGCAGCCGGCGCACGTACTTGAGCGCGCCCAGGAACGTCACCGCGATCGCCACCGGCTTCCACAGGGCGACGTAGGAGGCGGGGATCGACAGCCCGGTCACGTCGTGCACCGCCGCGCTGATCAGGAACCCGGGGTGGAGGAAGACCCGGTTGCCGGGCGCGAGGTCGAACGGGTTGCCGATGAGGACGTGGTGAGCCGCCTCGCGGATCCAGGCGAAGTACTGCAGCTGGTCGGAGGCCAGGAGGCCGTCGGCGCCCGACAGCGGGCGGCCCTTGGTCAGTAGGGCGGCGAGGACGAAGAACGCCTGCGCGATGAGCACGAGCAGGCAGGCGAACTCGAAGCGGTCGAGGCCGATGATCGTCGTGGGCAGCGCCCGCCGGCGCTCGGCTCCTACGGTCGCGGCGCTCATGGCGTGCAGACTCTAGGGCCGACCCCGCTTGCCGCGCACCGCTCGGGACGCCAGCCGCCCGGCCTTGCGCGCCAACTCGGCGGGTCCGTGGCGATCGAGCGTCTCGGGGATCATCGGCGGGTACTGCGCGGCGGTCAGGGCGGCGATGCGCGCCCGGCGCGGCTCGCGGCGCTGCGGGTCCGCGCAGAAGCGCGCCAGCGGCTTCACCGCCTCCGCCCAGGTCAACGTCGGGCGCAGCTCGGCGATGCGCTCCGCGGCAGCTTCCCACTCGACCCGGTCGGTCAGCAGCGCCCGGCACGCGGCCGCGAACGCGTCGGGGTCCTCCGGCGCGACGGTGCGCCCGAGGCCGCGGCGCTCGACCAGGTCGGCCAGCGCGTCGCCCGCCGTGCCCACGTACGGGAGGCCCGCCCACAGGTAGTCGAGCACCCGGGTCCGGAAGGAGAAGCGGGCCTCGAGGTGGTCGTGGTGGGCGGACACGCCAAGGTCGGCCTCCAGCAGCCACGCCCCCCGCTCCGCGTAGGGGACCCAGTCGTGGTTGACGTGCACGCGCTTGCCCAACAGGCCCAGCGTCTCGGCGTGGGCCAGCGCCCGCGGCGTGCCCGAGATCGCGTCCACCGGCTCCAGCCCGGGCCGCTCGAGCCCCTGGAAGACCAGGTGCACGGGGGGGTCGAGGTCGTCGAGGCGGGCCACGGCGTCGATGCAGGTGATGGCGTCCAGCCAGTTCCAGATCCCGCCGCCCCACAGCAGCACGCGGTCGTCGGGGCCGATCCCCGGCCACGCGCCCTTCAGGACCGGCGCCGCCGCCGGGCGTGGCGGCTCGGCCGGCAGCCCGAACGGCACCACGTCGATGAGCGAGCGCAGGCTCGGGTCGGCGCGGTAGCGGTCCAGCGCGATGAGCCCGTGCAGCGCGAGCCCGCCCAGCCACAGGTCGCGCTGCTTCTCGGACGCGCAGACGATGAAGTCGGCGGCCGCGCACATGGCCAGCGTCGTCAGCGTGGCCAGCGCCTGCGCGCGTCGCTGCGCCGGGCGCGAGCGGTCCCGCACCGCCTCCAGCACCTCCATCGGGCGCGGGTTGTAGAGGTCGGCCACGAGCCGGATCGGCAGCCGCCGCACGTGCCGCAGCATCTGCGCCGGCAGCTCCTGGGCCACGAGCACGTCGTGGTCGGCCGCCGCCGCCAGCACGCGGTCGAAGTCGGCGAAGCCCGCCTCCAGCAGCGCCACCCGGTCGTCGGCCAGCACGCTGGGCGCGGGGGCGGCCAGGGTCGCCGCGTGGCCTGCGCCCGCCAGCGCCCGCGCGATCTCGAGCGCCCGGATCGACGGGCCCGCCATGCGCTCGCCCACCGGCTCGGACGCCAGCACGAGGACGCGGCTCACGCGCTCATCCCCGCAGCCTCGCGATCAGGTCACGGTCCACGCCGCCGACCGCGAACAGCACGGCGCCATAGACGACCGCGCCCAGGGCGACGAGCGGGATCACCGGGCCGTGGCGCAGCGGCCACAGAACCCCGGCCATGACCAGCGCCGCCACCAGCGCCTTGCCCGCGCCCAGCAGCGACGGGAAGAACCGGTAGTGCTGGCGCATGAGCAGCCACGAGCCGCCGAGGATGACGACCTCGCAGCCCAGCGTGACCGCCGCCGCGGCCACGATCCCGTGGCTGGGTACCAGCGCGAAGTTCAGGGCCAGGTTCAGCACCAGCCCGACCACGTTCAGCCACAGTGCGTCGCGCTGGCGGTTCTTGGCGATCAGCGCGTAGCCGAAGAGCATGTTCACGTAGGCGAGCGCGCCGGCGGGCAGCAGCAGCCGCAGCGGCTCGACCGAGCCCTCGAACCCCGACCCGCCGGCCAGCGCGATGATCCCCGGCGCCAGCACGACGCCGCCGGCGGCCAGCGGCAGCCCGACCGCCCAGAACACGTCGCTGGCCGCCTGCAGCAGCCGCCGCGCTTTGCTCTCGTCGGACTCCACGTAGCGCGAGAGCAGCGGGAAGACCGAGCTCATGATCACCACCGGGAACAGCGCCACGAGCTCGTAGATCCGCCAGGCCAGGCCGTACAGGCCCACCTCGCGGTCGGTGCGGTAGAGCGAGATGATGAGCGTGTCGGCGCGCAGGTAGATCTCGTTCAGGGTCAGCGCCAGGCCCAGCGGCAGCGCGGCCAGGACGAGCATCTTCCACACCGACGGGTCGGCGACCAGGCGGATCGTGGCCAGCGGCCGCACGAGGATCACGTCGAGCACGAGCACGACTGCGGCGCCCACCGCCGCCGAGGCCACGACGGCGTAGAAGCCCCAGTCGGCCAGGATCACGATGCCCACCGCCAACAGCGCCGCGGCGCGGCCGACCACGTCGGCGATCACCGAGCGCTCCATGCGCAGCTGGGCCTGGAACACGGCCACGATCGAGGTCGAGAGCAGCCCGAGCACGAACGGCACCGCCGCGATCAGGATCGCCTCCCGCACCTGCGGCGTGTAGGGCAGCAGCAACGAGACGAGCAGGGCGATGATCACGACGACGAACGAGACCAGCGCCCGCAACGTCAGCGCGTTGCCGACGAGCCGGGTCGTGTCCTGCGGTCGCTTGGAGATCTCCCGGACGACGATCGTGAAGATGCCCACGTCGGCCAGCACGCCGAAGAGCCCGATGTAGGAGAGCGCGAGCGCGTAGCGCCCGTACTGCGTCGGTCCCAGGTACCGCGTGATGATCGCGATCGAGACTGCGGCGAGGCCGAGGATCACCGCACGGCCGGCGATCTGCGCCGCGGTGTTGACCGCCACCCTCCGACCCAGGGTGGGGCCCTCCACGCCCGTGCTCAGCTCGTGGCCGCCCGCGCCTGGGACTCGGGCACGGCGCCGTTCGGCGACTTCGTCACCAGTGCCGGCTTGCGCGCGAGCACGACCCGCTCGTCGCCCAGCGAGAGCGAAAGCGAGAGCGACTGCGGCAGCCGCTGCTGCAAGGCGCTGGAGACCGTGCCCACCGGTCCGCTGCGCTCGCCCAGGCCGGCCATCCAGTAGCGCAGCGAGAACGTGCGCACGAGCGACACGTCGGCGGCGATCGACAGCCCGCGCTCGGTCAGCAGGCGCCGCAGCGTGGCGCGCGGGAGCAGGAAGGTGTGCGCGGGGACGTAGCCCCACCAGCGCTCGCCGACGAGCCGCGCCGTCCGCGAGGCCGGGTCCGGCGTGACCACGCAGAGCGTGCCGCCGGGGGCGAGCAGCTCGCGGCAGCGGTCAAGGCCGGCGGGCACGTCGTCGAGGTGCTCGATGACGTCGGCGAGCACGATCACGTCGAACCCCTCGGGCTCGGAGAACTCGGACAGCGGCGTCTGCTCGACCGGAAGGCGCAGGGTTTCGCGCGCGTGGCTCAGCGAGGCCGCGGAGAGCTCGAGGCCGCGCACGTCGTAGGCGCGACGGCGCGCCTCGTCCAGCAACAGGCCGGGGCCGCAGCCGACGTCGAGCAAGCGCTTGCGCGTGCCGTCGGACAGCACCGCGGGACCGTCGACGGAGGCGATCTTGTCCAGCAGGCGCGCGGCGGTGCGCCGGCGGCCCCGCTCCTCGTCGAGGTAGTGGTCGTCGCGCATCTGCTTGTAGAGCGCGTGGAGCTCCGCGCCGGCCGGAAGATCGGGCTGGTGGACGGTGCCGCAGCGGCGGCAGCGGTACAGGTCGCCGTGGGCGCCCGTGCGGTGACAGGTGGGGGAGAGCGCTTCGGCGTCGGGCGCCTCGGAACCCCCCGGATAGGCCAGCTCGACGTTGCCGCCGCAGATGGCGCAGGTGCTGGGAGCCGCCATGAACGCCGCAGCCTAGCGACCGATCCCTCCATACAATCGCCCGCGTGGACCGCCCCTGGATCTCCGTGGTGGTGCCCGCGTACAACGAGGAACGCGGGATCGCCGGCACCGTGACCGCCCTGCGCGACTGGCTGCAGGCGCGCGACCCGCGCCCGTTCGAGGTCCTCGTCGTCGACAACGCCTCCCGCGACGGCACCGCCGCCGCGGTACAGGCCCTGGTCGACGACGAGCGCATCCAGCTCGTGCGCAACGAGCGCAACCGCGGCAAGGGCTACTCGGTGCGCCGGGGGATGCTCGCCGCCCGCGGCGAGCTGCGCCTGCACTGCGACGCCGACTGCGCGCCCTCGCTGGCATCGCTGCCGACGATGCTCGCGCTGCTCGAGGACGCCGACGTCGTCGTGGGCTCGCGCCTGGCGCCGGGGGCCCGGCTCGGCCAGCGCCAGCCGCTGCCGCGCCGGATCGTCGGGCGCTCGTTCGTGTTGCTGTGTCGCGCCGTGCTGTCCGAGCCGACCACCGACCTCTACTGCGGTTTCAAGCTCTGGCGCGGCCCGGTGGCCGAGGACGTCTTCGCGCGCATCCACCTCGACGGCTGGACCTTCGACGCCGAGGCGCTGGCCATGGCCCGCGCGCTGGGCTACCGGCTGCGCGAGACCGGCATCGTCTGGACCGACCGCGAGGGCTCGCGGCTGAGCATGGCGCGCGTGCTGGTGCCGGTCGTGCGCGAGCTCATCGCCGCCAGACGCCACATCCGCCGCGAGGCGCGGCGCCCCTCCGCCGCGCTCACCGAGGCGCCCGCGGCGGAGCCCCAGGGGTAGCCCCTGTCCACGGCCGTCGCAGCCGGCGCGGCAGCGCGGTCGCGGAGACGGCTGGGGCTGGACGGGTTCGAGCTCGCCACCCTGCTCGCGCTGTGCGCGCTGGCCTTCTGCGTGCTCATCGGCCTGCTCGTGCGCGTCTGGGTCAAGGGCGGCGTGGTCACCGGCGCCGACGGCTACCTGGTCGTCGACCCGCTCCAGTACCTGAACTGGCTGCGCCAGGCCGGCGACCACGGCCTCGTCCGCAACCTCTACGACATCGCCCCGAGCCCGCGGTCCTTCCTCCACCCCGGCGTGTTGCTGGCGGGCCTGGCCCATCGCGCCGGCCTCGGCCTGGTGGCCTCCTACATGCTGTTCAAGCCCGTGGCCATCGCGGCGCTGTTCGCGGGCGCGCTGCTGTACACGCGCCGGTTCTTCTCGCGCCGCGACGACCGCCGGTTGGCGCTCGTGCTCGCCCTTTTCGCCTGCTCGCCGATCGCGGCGCTGGTGGGGTGGGGGAACCTGGGCTCGGAGTTCCGCCAATTCCAGTTCGACCTGATCACCGGCGAGGCGTGGACGGGGTCGTACCTGTGGGGCTACCTGTTCACCGCGATCGCGGTGGGGATCATGCCGCTGGGCCTGTTGGCCTACGAGCGCGGGCGCCGCGGGGGCGGGATCAAGTGGGTGCTGTGGGCGGCGGTGGCCGCGCTCTTCGCCGGCTGGCTGCAGCCCTGGCAGGGCGCCACCTTCGCCGGGCTCCTCGTCGTCGCCGAGGCCCTGCTCTGGCTCCTGCAGCGCGAGCGCCCGCCGTTCCTGCGCGCCGCCGTCGTGCTCGTAGCCGCGGCCGCGCCGCTCGTCTACTACGCGCTGCTCTCGCGCCTGGACGACGCCTGGAAGCTCGCCGGCGACGCCAACGCCGCCGGCGTGTTCGGCGGGCGCGCCTGGCTGGCGGTCGTGTTCGGCGTGGGCCTCCTCGCCATCCCGGCGGCCTTCGCCTACCGCCGGGTCCCACGCGAGTTCGGGCACTTGGCGCTGCGCGCCTGGCCGATCGTCGTGCTGGTCGTCTACGTGCTGCCGGTCGGCACTTTCCCGTACCACGCGTTCCAGGGCGTGGCCCTGCCGCTGGTCGTGCTGGGCGTGCTCGCGTGGCGCCAGCACCTGCGCAACCGCGCGCTGCCCCTGTGGCCGGCCCTGGCGGTGGCGTTCCTGCTCATCGTGCCCGGGACCGCCTACCGGGTCGACAACATCCGCAAGGCGGTCGCCGTCGGCCGCCAGCCGCACTTCCTCACCGACGGCGAGCACGACGCGCTGACCGCGCTGTCGCGCGACAAGCGCGCCGGCGGCGTGCTCACGCCCGTGTACATGGGACTGCTCGTGCCCGCCTACACCGGGCGCGAGACCTGGGTGGGCGCGGGCTCGTGGTCGCCGGACTTCAACGCGCGCCAGCAGGACACCGAGAACCTCTTCGACGGGCGGCTGAGCCCGGCCCAGGCCCAGGCGCTGGTGCAGCGCTCGCGCGCGCGCTTCCTGCTCTCGGACTGCCACGGGCGCGCGGACATCACGCGTACCGTGGCCGGCTTCACCGATCCGCCGCAGCGTTTCGGCTGCGCGACCGTGTGGCGCGTCCGATGAGCGATCGGCCTCGGTTCCCGCTCTTCGACTCGCTGCGAGCGATCGCCGCCCTGTCGATCTTCGGCTTCCACATCGCGGCGTCCCAGCTTGCGCTCAACGATCCCGACTTCCCCTGGCTCGGCCAGCTGAACGTCGGCGTGCCGATCTTCTTCGTCGTCTCGGGCTTCCTGCTCTACCGCCCGTTCGTGGCGCGGCGCGCGCAGGGCCGGCCGGGGCCGAGCCTGCGCGGCTACGCGATCCGCCGCGCCTTGCGCATCATCCCGGCCTATTGGGTCGCGTTGACCGTGATCACCGTGTGGCTGGGCCTCCAGAGCCAGGTGTTCAGCGTCGACGGCGTCGTCACCTACTACGGCTTCCTGCAGGTCTACGACGTCTCCACGATCGACGGGGGCATCGGGCAGGCGTGGACGCTCGGCGTCGAGGTGACGTTCTACGCCTTCCTGCCGATCTGGGCCTGGGCGATGCGGCGCCGGCTGGACGAAGTGTGGCCGCTGATTGCCCTCGCGGCCTTCGGGATCGTGTGGAAGATCGTCGTCCTCGCGACCGTCTTTCAATCGGGCAACAAGAACGCGTTCACGGGGCTCGTGGTGCTGCCGGCGTGGATGGAGACCTTTGCCGCCGGCATGGCGCTGGCCGTCCTCTCGGTATGGCGGACCGACCGGGACTACCACCCGCGCTGGCTGCGGGCGGTCGAGGAGCGGCCGTGGCTTCCCTGGCTCGTGGCGCTGCTGGCGTTTGCGGCCGTTGGCCCACAGGGGTGGCAGGGGGGTCCCGAGAGTCAGGTGATGATCGAGTACGAGCTGAAGACGATCGTCGCCGTCGGCCTGGTCATGCCCGCCGTGTTCGGCGATCCCACGCGCGGCTGGGTGCGCCGGGTCCTCGCGTTCCCGCCGCTGCTGTGGGTAGGGCTCGTCTCCTACGGCTTCTTCCTCTGGCACCTGGCGGTGATCGACAAGCTCCAGGACGGGGGCGTGGACGACACACTCGGCGTGCCGCTGTTCACCCTGATCGCGCTTGCCGGCTCGTTGGGGATCGCCGCCATCAGTTGGTACGTGATCGAGCGGCCCTCGCTTCGCCTCGCCCGCCGGCTCACCGGCCCGACCGCGCAGACGCGCACGCTTGCGGACGACCGCGCCGCGGCGGCTGCGGAGGCGCCGCCGTCGTGAATCCCGTCCGCGCCCTGGCCGCCGGCGCTCTGCTCGCCGGGCCGACCGTCATCGCCTTCTTCTCCGGCGGCTACTTCGACGAGCCGCGGGAGATCGGCGGCATCGCGGCCTGGGCGCTCGTCGTCGTCGCGGCGATCGTGTCCAAGCGGCCGTTTCCGCGGAATTGGCCCGGCATTCTCGCCATCGCCGCGCTGGCCGCGCTCACGGGTTGGATCGCGCTCTCCCTGAACTGGGCGCCGCTCGCGGGCGCCGCCCAAGACGATCTCCAACGGGTGGCCTTCTACCTGGGGGCGCTGATCGCTGCCGCGGCGCTGCTCGGCCCGCGGCCGGCGGCGCGCTGGGTGGAGCCCGCGCTGGCCTTCGGCGCCTTCATCGTCATCGCCTACGGGCTCTCGGGGCGCCTGCTGCCCAGCGTGATCCACCTCGCCCACTCGCACACAGCGCTCGGACGGCTCGAGCAGCCGCTCACGTACTGGAACGCGATGGGCGCGCTCGCGGCCATGGGCTTCGTGCTCGCGACGCGCGTGGCGGGCGACGCCAGCCGCGACCAGCGCCTGCGCCTGGTCGCTGCCGCCGTCACCCCGCCGCTGGCGGTGGGGGTCTACCTGTCGTTCTCGCGCGGCGCGCTGGCCGCGCTGGCGGTCGGGCTCGTGGTGCTGGTGGCGCTCGCGACCGAGCGCAGGCAGGTGCGGGTGGTCGGCCTGCTCGTGGCCCTCGGTATCGTCGCGGCGGTTGCGGCCGGCTTGCTGCCTGCGGTGCGCGCGCTCAAGGGCAGCCACGCGAACGCCGAGGGCGCGGCGATGCTCGTGCTCCTGCTTGTGCTCATGGCTGCGGCGGCGGGCGGCTGCCTCTGGCTCAGCCGGCGCGAGGCCGCGGGGCGCCTGCGCTCGGGGCGCATGCGGCTGCCACGGCCGCGCCTGGTCATCGCCGCCTGCATCGTGCTCCTGCTCGCGGCCACGCTGGGCGCGGCGGCGCTCGAGCAGCGCCCGGGCACGCCCGAGGTCGGCGCCTCGACCGCGCGCCTGGCGTCGGTCAAGTCGAACCGTTACGACTACTGGCGGGTCGCCTTCGAGGAGTTCGGCGACAACCCGATCCGCGGCGCCGGCTCCGGCGCGTTCCGGGTCGACTGGCTGCGCGAGCGCACCGTCCTCGACCCGGCCAAGGACGCGCACTCGCTCTACATCGAGACGCTGGGCGAGCTCGGCCTGGTCGGCGCCGCCATCCTCGCCGCCCTGATCGTCGGCCTCGCCGTGGCGGCGCGGCGCGCGTTCCGGCGCGTGCCCGTGCAGGCGGCGGGGGCGATCGCCGCCCTGTCGGTGTTCGCGGTGCACGCCGGGCTGGACTGGGACTGGGAGATGCCGGCGGTGTCGCTCGTGGCCCTGCTCTGCGCCGGGGCGCTGATCGCCTGGAGCGAGGACCCGGACGTTACTGCGTCGGAACGGGCGGGCTGAGCGCCAAGGCGTGCCGCTGGGCGGTCGCCTCCAGGGCACGGTTGCCGCTCAGATCGGCGGCGTTGACGAGCAGCCGCCAGGCATCGAAGTTCTCGGGCTCGCGGCGAGTGACCTCGCGCAGCGGCACGATCGCCCGCTTGGGCTGCCCGGAGAGGAGGAACAGCTCGCCCTGCAGGACCAGCGGGCGGGTGTCGGCATTGTTGGCCTCGGCGTCGATGAGCTCCCTGAGCGACGCCGCCACCCGAGGAGGAGTGGGGTGGTGCGTGGCCAGGGCGATGGCGCGCGCCTCGAAGCGGCTTGCGCGCAGCCCGAGCCCGAGCCAGATCACGGCGGCGACGGCGACCACCACCAGACCGGCCCGCACGGCGGTGGACATCGTCATGGCACCACCGCCTCGGGGTTGCCGACACCCCGCGGCTGGGCCCGTAACGCCATCGCCAGGAGCAGCACAGCTCCCGCGCCCTGGGCGATGAGGACGAGGCCCGCATAGCCGGTCAGCGAGACGTTGATGGTGGGGAGCATGACGAGCTCGAGGGCGGCGGCGGCGGCGAGCACGACGAGGAAGACCTCCTGGCGCAGCGCGAGCAGGTACTGCACGGCGAGGTAGGCGGCCGAGAGCATCGTGTAGGCCAGGCACAGGGTGGCCAGAGCGTCAGAGGCGCCGGTGAGCTTGGCGCCGAAGCCGAGGCGCAGCACTGGCTCGGCCGCCACCGCGAAGATCAGGAGCGACGGGATCGCGACCGCGGCGAGCAGACCGAACGAGCGGGCGAGCACGCCCAACGGCCGCTCGCCGACGGCGGCGCGCCGGGTGGCTTCGGGGAGCAGGTAGAGCGCGATGCCGATCGTGACCCAGTACGGGACCTTGGCCGCCACCGCGGCGGCGGCATACGAGCTGGCCTCGTGCTTGACGAACACGTGGCCGGAGATGATCACGTCGGCGTTCTGGAGGACTGCCAGCAACGTCAGTCCGACGATCGGCACCCACGCCGTCCGGATCAGGTCGCGCAGGCGTTCGCCCCGGACCTCCGCGACCGGGGTGCCCAGCCGGGCGCGCAGTGTCGCGCTCAGCACCACGAACACCGCCACCAGCGCCACGAGCTGGCCCAGCCACATCCAGGTGACGCTGCTCGTCGCCGCGCCCAGGCCCACGCCGACGATCAGGCGCCCGGCGCCCTCGCCGACGATGGAGGCCCCGACGGGCGTGTAGGCGCGGAGGCCCTGCAGGAGGCCGCGCTGCATCGACACGGCGAGCCACAGCACGGCCGTGAGCGGAACCGTCGCCGCCGCCCACTCCTGGTCGACGTGCAGAAGGTCGGCGAGCGGCGCCCGCAGGAGCACGGCGGCCACCACGACGATGACGCCGAAAACGACGATCTGGCGCAGCCAGCCGCGCATCGATGCGGCCAACGCGCCAGAGCCCCCGAGGTCGCCCACGGCGACCTCGCGCGCCACCGCCGCCTGCAACGCCAGGCCGGGCACGGTGAGGATCAGGTAGAACGAGGTGATGCGCGCGAGCGCGCCGTAGCTGTCGCCGAGAATGCGTGCCGCGAGGATCGTGAACACGAGGCCCAGGCCGATGGCGACCACGTAGGCGGCGGCAAGCGCCGCAGCCTTGATCGTCTCCGACTCACGGAGGACTGGCAGCGCCTCGCGCCATGCCGACGGTCGCAGGCGCCGCGCCGTGGGCCGGACCGCACGCTGGGCCATGGCGGCGGAAGCTAGCGGGTTTGGCCTCCACCGGTTTGGCTAGCCTGTGCCGCTGTGACGCTCAGACGCCGAACCGCAGCGCTGGTCACCGTGGTCGTCGCGCTCGCCTTCCCGGCCGCGGCGCTGGCCCAGAGCGCGGGGGACAACCAGTACAACGACCCCTTCGGGGGCCAGAACGGCAGCAAGCAGTCCAGCGGGAGCTCCGGCGGCGGCGGAGGCGGCGGGAACTCCAGCGGCTCGAGCGGCTCCAGCGGCCAGGGCTCGTCGGCCGGGTCGTCCGGTGCCGGCACCGGCAGCGGCAGTTCGTCGGGCTCGGGGAGCTCCACCGGGACCAGCAGCGGGTCGACGAGCTCGACCGGCACGAGCAGCGGCTCGACCACCGCGTCCGGTGGCCACCAGCTCGCGCGCACCGGCTCCGAGACCTGGCTCGTCGCCCTGGCCGGCGGTGGCTTCCTGCTCGCCGGCCTGGGCCTGCGGCTGCGCCTGCGTGGCCGCCCCGAGTAGGACCGAGACGCCAGAGGAGACGGAGGCGCTCGGCGCCGCGCTGGCGACCGAGCTCGCGCCCGGGGACGTCGTCCTCGTGGCCGGCGAGCTGGGCGCGGGCAAGACCACCTTCGTGCGCGGCGCGGCCCGCGCGCTCGGCGTTCGCGAACCGGTCACCAGCCCGACCTTCACCATCGGCGCGCGCTACCACGGCCGGGTTCCCGTCGCCCACCTCGACCTGTTCCGCCTCGGCGGCGACCTCGCGGCCGAGGACCCCGGCCTGCTCGAGGACTACCTGACCGCCGACGCGGTGGGGTTCGTGGAGTGGCCCGACGCGGCCGCGCCCGAGCTCGCCGGCCGCCGCGTGCGCCGGGTTCGGCTCGCCCACGCGGGCGCCGACGCGCGCACGGTGGAGGTCGCCTGACGTGGCTGTCCTGGCCTTCGACACCGCGACCGCCGCCACCGTGGTCGGCTTGCTGGAGGCCGGCGGCGCGTTGACCGAGGCTCGCCACGACCCGCCAGCGGGCGGGCGGCCCGAGCACGCGCAGCGCCTGCTCCCGCTGGTGCACCAGGTGGTGGAGGACTGGGACGCCGTGGCGCGCATCGGCGTCGGCCTCGGCCCGGGCTCGTTCACCGGCCTGCGCATCGGCATCGCCACCGCCCGCGCGCTGGCGCAGGGACGGGGGGTGCCGGTGGTCGGCGTGGGCACGTTGGCCGTGGTCGCGCGGCGCCTGTCCATCGATTTCCCGGGCACCTGCCTGGCCGTGCTCGACGCCCGCCGCGGCGAGGCCTTCGCGGGCGCCTGGCGCGACGGCACGGAGCTGCTTGCGCCCGTCGCGCTGCGCCCCGGGGCGCTGGCCGAACGCGCCGCCGCGCTGCCCCGCCCGCTGCGGGCCGGCGGGGACGGGTCGGTACATTTTCGGGACGAGCTCCAAGCGGCCGGAGCCGAGGTTCCGGACGACTCCTCCCCACTGCATCGCGTCTCCGCGCGCGCCCTGTGCGAGACGGCCGCAGAAGCGCCGGAGGAGGGGCCGGAGACGGTCATCCCCGACTACCTCAGGCTCCCCGACGCGGAGATCGCCTACCGCAAGCGAACAGCCCCATCGTGACCCATCTGACCGCCCCCGATCTGAGCCTCCGGCGCCTGACCTACTCGGACCTGCCGCAGGTGATCGCGATCGAGCGGCGGTCGTTCCCCACGCCGTGGTCGCTGGCCATGTTCGTGCTCGAGCTTTCCAAGCCCTCGGGCATCTGCCTGGCGGCGACGGTGGGCGGTCGTGTGGCGGGCTACCTCGTGTGCTCGCGCTACGACGCGGTGTGGCACATCATGAACATCTGCATCGACCCCGACCGCCGCCGGCAGGGGATCGCCACCGCGCTCTTGCAGCGCCTGCTCGAGCGGGTCAACGACCCCGACGCCCAGCTCACGCTCGAGGTCCGGCGCTCCAACGACCCGGCCATCGTGCTCTACGAGGGCTTCGGGTTCCGCGCCGCCGGCCTGCGCCGTCGCTACTACCAGGACAACGGCGAGGACGCGGTGATCATGTGGCGCACGCCCGCCACGGTGCGGGACGGCACGCTCGAGGGTGTGCCCGGCGTCTCGCAGACGGCGTGATCCTCGCGCTCGAGACGAGCTGCGACGACACCTGCGCCGCCGTCGTCTCGCAGGGTGGCGAGATCCGGTCCAACGTCATCTCGTCGCAGGGCGTCCACGACCGTTACGGCGGTGTCGTGCCCGAGGTCGCCTCCCGCCACCACCTCGAGCTGGTCAACGCCGTCGTCGATGACGCCCTGCGCCAGGCCGACGCCGGCCTCGACGACGTCGAGGTGGTGGCGGTCACGCGCGGCCCCGGCCTGGTCGGGGCGCTCTTGGTGGGCGTGCAGACGGCCAAGGGCCTGGCCGCCGCGCGCCGCCTGCCGCTGGCTGCAGTGGACCACCTGCACGGCCACGTGGCCGCGAACTTCCTTGCCCCGCCCTTCGATCCGCCGTTCCTGTGCCTGATCGCCTCGGGCGGCCACACGCTGCTGTGCCGGGTCGAGGACGAGGCCCGCTACGAGGTGCTCGGCCGCACGCTCGACGATGCCGCCGGCGAGGCCTTCGACAAGGGCGCGCGCATGCTCGGCCTCGGCTACCCGGGCGGCCCCGCGCTCGAGCGCCTGGCCCGCAACGGCGACCCGGCCGCGTTCGCCTTCCCCACCGCGAAGCGGGTCGCCGGCCTGGACTTCTCCTTCGCCGGGCTCAAGACGGCGCTGCTCTACACCCTGCGCGACCTGGGCGACGACCCGCCCCGCGCCGACCTCGCCGCCTCGTATCAGGACGCGATCGTGCGCGCCCTCGTCGAGCGCTGCCAGCGCGCGCTCGAGCAGACCGGCCTGACCCGCCTGGCCCTGGGCGGCGGGGTGGCCGCCAACGGCCCGCTGCGCGAGCGCGCCCGCACCCTGGCCGACGCGGTCCACGTACCGCCGATGGCCCTGTGCACCGACAACGCGGCGATGATCGCGTCGGCCGCCCGCTACGTCCGGGCCCTGCCCTACCCGGAGTACCTGGCGCTCGATGCCTATGCCACCGGGGAGCGCCCTTGACGGTGATCCTGTACTCCCGCCCCGGCTGCCACCTGTGTGAGGACGCGCGCGCGATGCTCGTCCGTGCCGGGGCCGCCTTCGAGGAGCGCGACATCGAGGCCGACGACGCGCTCTTCCGCCGCTATCTCGAGCGGATTCCGGTCATCGTCATCGATGGCGAGGAGGCGTTCGAATTGGTCGTGGACGAGGCGGCTCTCCGCGCTCGCCTCGGTACATTTGCGGGGTCATGAACTACCGCGAGGCCGTCGTCGGAGAGGACGCCACTACGGACGAGCGCCTCTCGCTCGGCGTGGCCGCGCGGCTCTCGCGCTACCTGCAGGTCCTGACCCAGGCGCGCAAGATGGGCAAGGAGACGATCTCCTCCCAGGAGCTCTCCGACTACACCCACGTCAACTCCACCCAGATCCGCCGCGACCTCAGCGGCTTCGGGAAGTTCGGCAAGCGTGGCGTGGGCTACAACGTCGACTCGCTGGTCTCGCAGATCCGCAAGATCCTGCGCACCGCCGGGCAGCACAACATCGCCCTGCTCGGCGCCGGCAACCTCGGCCAGGCGATCGCCTCCTCGGACATCTTCGCCGACCACGGCTTCCGCATCGTCGCCATCTTCGATCCCGACGCCTCCAAGGTCGGCGTCGAGCTCAACGGGGTGCGCGTCCGCCACCCGGACGAGCTCGCGTCCGCGGTGGGCGAGGAGGACATCGTCGTCGCCGTCCTCGCGGTCCCGGGCCAGGCGGCCCAGGAGCTCGCCGACCGCCTGGTCGGCGCCGGGGTCCGGATCATCTTCAACTACTCCGAGGCCCTTCTGCAGGTTCCGCCCGAGGTGACGGTCCACACCTCGAGCCCGGCCGTGGACCTGCTCTACGCGCTCTACTTCTACCTGACTTGATCGACCTCGAAGGCGCCCGCGCAGCGTTTGAGGGCTCCACCGACGGAACCGTGGGGCTGGAGGAGGAGTTCGCGATCCTCGACGCGGGCACGCTCGACCTCGTCAGCCGCTTCGAGGAGCTGCGCGACGCCGCTGCGGCCGGCGACTCGGCGCTGTCGGAGTCGATCTCCGGCGAGCTCATCGCCTCGGAGATCGAGATCCGCTCGGGCCGGGGCCAGACCCTGGCCGCCGCCGTGGCCGCCCAGCGCGACTACCGCCGGCGCCTGTTCGCGCTGGCCGCCGACCACGGCGTCGCCCTCGGGGCCACCGGCACCCACCCCTGGGCCGACTACCGCAAGCAGCGCATCATCGACACTGAGCACTACCAGCGCCTCAACGACCAGTTGCGGTACGTGGTCTGGCGCAACAACACGTTCTCCCTGCACGTGCACGTCGGCATCCAGGGCGGCGACCGCGCCGTGCGCACATGCGACCGCCTGCGCCCGGTGCTGCCGCTGCTGCTGGCGGTCAGCGCCAACTCGCCCTACCTGGACGGCCAGGACTCGGGGCTGCACTCGGCCCGTACGGTCAGCTTCACGCGCCTGTTCCCGCGCTGCGGGATCCCCGAACCGTTCGGCGACTGGGCGACGTTCGCCGACTACATCGACTTCCTCCAGCGCACCGAGTCGATCGTCGAGTACACGCAGGTGTGGTGGTCGGTGCGGCCCCACACCTCGTTCGGCACCGTCGAGGTGCGCATCTGCGACGCCCAGTCCAGCGCGGCCGAGAGCGAGGCGCTGGCCGCCCTCGTGACCGCGTGCGTCCTGCAGGCCGCGCGCGACGAGGACGAGGGCAGGCCCGGCGCCGACGTGCCCGGCCGCCTGATCGAGGAGAACCTGTGGCGGGCCATGCGCTGGGGCCTGGACGGCAAGCTCCTCGACCTCGAGACCGCGCAGCAGTACCCCGCGCGCGAGGTGGTCGAGCGCCTGGCCGAGTGGACGGCGCCGGCGCGGGCCGACCACGGGATCGAGCTCGGATCGCTGGTGCCCAACGGCGCTCAGCGCCAGCGCCGCCTGATCGAGGCCGGGGTGGGGATGGAGGACGTCTTCGTCGGGACCACCCGCGAGACGCGTGAGACGTATGCTGCGCAGGTCGCCGTATGACCGATCCGCAGCAGCCCCAGCCCAGCGAGGAGGAAGTCCGCGCCGCCCTCGAGGAGCAGCTCCGGCAGCTCACGGTGGACGACATGCTGCTGGAGAGCGCGGTCTCGCTCATCAACCTCGGCGGACGCAAGGCCGGCGTGGCGCCGGGCACCGAGCCCGAGCGCGACCTCGACCAGGTCCGCCGCGCCGTCGACGCCGTCCGCGCGCTGCTCCCGCTGCTCGAGCAGGGCCGGCACGCCGAGCAACTCGGGCCGCTGCGCGACGCCCTGGCGCGCCTGCAGATGGCCTACGCCCAGGGCGCCGGCCAGGAGCAGCCGCCGACGCAGGAGCCGCCGCCGGAGCCTCCGTCGGGCGCACCCGCACAGGAGCCCAAGCAAGAGGGCGGGGGCCCGGCGCAGAAAAGCGGCCGGCTCTGGGTGCCGGGGCAGTAGGCAAGCGGCCTCCTGACGCCCCGCGCTCGACGCCCGACGCCCAACCGCTAGACTGCCGCCCGCTTTTCGGCGCGTCTACCGACGCGCCGTCGCAGTTTGAAGACCCGGAGGCTTTCCTGTTGTGAGTGAATTTCTGGTTGACCACGGCGTCGTCATCGCCCTCGTCTGCGCCGCGGCCGCTGTCCTCTATGGGGCACTGACGTCCCGGTCGCTGCTGGCGCTCTCGCCCGGCAACGAGCGGATGCGCGAGATCTCGGCCGCGGTCCAGGAGGGCGCGCAGGCCTATCTGACCCGCCAGTACCTCGTCATCGGCGGCGTGGGCGTCGTGCTGTTCATCCTGCTCATCCCGCTGCAGAACATCGAGGTCGCGATCGGCTTCGCCATCGGCGGACTCCTGTCGGCCGCGGCCGGCTTCATCGGCATGAACGTCTCGGTGCGCGCGAACGCTCGCGTGGCCGAGTCCGCCCGCGGCGGCGTGGCTCCCGCCCTCTCGGCCGCCTTCCGCGGCGGCGCCGTCACCGGCCTGCTCGTCGTCGGCCTCGCCCTCGTCGGCGTGGCTGCCTACTACGGCATCCTCACCGCGATCTTCGACAAGACCCAGAAGGAGGCCGTCGACGCGCTCGTCGGCCTCGGGTTCGGCGGCTCGTTGATCTCCGTCTTCGCCCGGCTCGGCGGCGGCATCTTCACCAAGGCGGCCGACGTCGGGGCGGACCTCGTGGGCAAGATCGAGGCCGGCATCCCCGAGGACGATCCGCGCAACGCGGCGGTGATCGCCGACAACGTGGGCGACAACGTGGGGGACTGCGCCGGCATGGCGGCCGACCTGTTCGAGACCTACGCCGTCACCGCGGTCGCGGTCATGCTGCTCGGGGTCCTCACCTTCGGGTCGAACATCTACCCCGACCAGACCACGGCGGTCGTGCTCTACCCGCTCGTGCTCGGTGGCGTCTCCATCGTCGCGTCGATCATCGGGACCTTCGCCGTGCGCGGGCGCAACGTCGAGCGCGCCCTCTACCAGGGCCTCGCAGTGTCCGGGATCATCTCGGCCGCCGCGTTCTATCCGGTCACCAAGTGGCTGATGGATGACCTCTCGCCGACGCGCGCGGCGCTCCCCGGCGACATCCCGAGCGTCACCGACCTGTGGCTGTGCACGCTGGTCGGCATCGCGGTCACCGCGCTGCTGTTCGTCATCACCGACTACTTCACCTCGACGCGCTTCCGGCCGGTCAAGACGATCGCCCGGGCCTCCGAGACCGGCCACGCCACCAACATCATCCAGGGCCTCGCGCAGGGCCTGCAGTCCACGGCCCTGCCGGCGCTGACCATCGTCGGCGGCATCCTCGCCGCCAACGGGCTGGCGGGCATCTACGGCATCGGCGTGGCCGTCATGGCCCAGCTGTCGCTGACCGGCCTCATCGTGGCGCTCGACGCCTTCGGCCCGATCACCGACAACGCCGGCGGCATCGCCGAGATGGCGGAGCTGCCCGAGGAAGTCCGCAACGTCACCGACCCGCTCGATGCGGTCGGCAACACGACCAAGGCGGTCACGAAGGGCTACGCGATCGGCTCGGCCGCGCTGGCCGCGCTCGTGCTCTTCGCGGCCTTCCGCCAGGAGCTCCGCGACGCCGTCGGTCACGTCGTGTCGTTCGAGATCAACGACCCGGCGGTCCTCGTCGGCCTGCTCATGGGCGGGCTCATGGTCTACCTGTTCACCTCGCTCGCCATCGAGGCGGTGGGACGCGCCGGCGGCGAGGTGGTGGAAGAGGTACGCCGTCAGTTCCGCGAACACCCCGGGATCATGGAGGGCACCGAACGGCCCGAGTACGGCCGCGCGGTGAGCATCGTCACCGCGGCGGCGCAGCGGGAGATGATCATCCCCGCGCTGATCCCGATCGGCGTGCCCCTCATCGTCGGCATCCTGTCCTACAAGGCGCTGGGCGGCCTGCTCATCGGCGTGATCATCGTGGGCCTGTTCGTGGCCGTCTCGATGACCTCGGGCGGTGGCGCGTGGGACAACGCGAAGAAGCTGATCGAGGACGGTGCGTACGGCGGCAAGGGCTCGGAGGCCCACGCCGCGGCGGTCACCGGCGACACGGTCGGTGATCCCTACAAGGACACGGCCGGGCCGGCGATCAACCCGATGATCAAGGTCGCGAACATCGTCGCGATCCTGATCATCCCGTTGATCACGTAGCCCGGCTCCAACAACGCTGCCGCCCGGCCTAGACTCGGCAGCACATGGCCGAACGCCGGCTCCAAGGCCTCCAGCGCGTCCTGGGCGTCAACGCCCTGTTCTCGACCGCGTACGGGAACGTCGGGTCGTCGATCTACTACGCGCTGGGCCTGGTCGCGAGCTTCGCCCTCGGCCTGACGCCGCTGGTCTTCATCATCACCGGCGTCATCTTCTTCTTCACCGCCGCCACCTACGCCGAGGCGACGGCGATGTACCCCGAGGCGGGCGGCAGCTCGAGCTTCGCCCGGCGCGCGTTCAACGAGTTCGCCTCGTTCTTCGCCGCCTGGGGACAGATGCTCAACTACACGATCACGATCGCCATCTCGGCGTTCTTCGTGCCGCATTACCTGGGCGGCCTGTTCTGGCCCGCCCTGCAGCACTCGCCCGGCGACATCTTCTTCGGCATCTTCGTGATCGGCGTCCTCAGCGCGATCAACATCGTCGGGGTCAAGGAGTCGGCGGGCGTCAACGTCGCGCTGGCGGTCACCGACTTCCTCACCCAGCTGCTGCTCGTGCTGGCGGGCCTGTTCCTCGTCTTCTCGCCCCAGACCCTGATCGACAACGTCCATCTGGGCACCGCGCCCACGTGGACCGACTTCCTCGTGGCGATCCCCATCGGCATGATCGCCTACACCGGGATCGAGACGATCTCGAACATGGCCGAGGAGGCACGCGAGGAGCGCAAGACCGTGCCCGCGGCGATCAAGCGGGTGGTGATCGCGGTCTTCGCGATCTACGCGCTGCTGCCCGCCGTGGCGCTCTCGGCGCTGCCGGTCCACTGCGTGGACGGCAAGTGCCAGACCCTGCTCGGCCTGCCCGAGAGCAAGGGCGGCTTCGCCGGCGACCCGGTGCTGGGGGTGGTCCAGCACCTGGGCCTCGGCCCCCTGCAGGGGGCGGCCGAGGTCTACGTCGGGTTGCTGGCGGCGACGATCCTGTTCATCGCCACCAACGCCGGGATCATCGGCGTGTCGCGGCTGGTCTACTCGATGGGCATCCACCGCCAGGTGCCCGACCGGCTGCGCCAGCTGCACCCGAAGTTCCGCACCCCGTGGATCGGGATCCTCGTGTTCGGCGGGATCGCCTGCCTGACGCTCATCCCCGGCCAGGCCGTGTTCCTGGGCAACATGTACGCGTTCGGGGCGATGCTGTCGTTCACCATCGCCCACATCTCGGTGATCCGATTGCGCCAGAAGTACCCGGACGCCGAGCGGCCCTACCGCGGGCCGGGCAACCTGCGCATCGGCGGGCGGGACATCCCGCTGTTCGCGGTCCTGGGCGGCCTGGGGACGTTCATCGCCTTCGTGACGGTGACGCTCCTGCACATCGACGTCGCCATCGCCGGCGTGGGCTGGCTGGCCCTGGGCGTCGTCATCTACGCGATCTACCGCCACCGCCAGGGGCTCGATCTCACTTCGACCATGAAGGTCGCGATCCCGAAGCCGGTGGTCGACCACGAGTCCGAGTACGAGTCGATCCTCGTTGCCCTGGACGAGCGCAGCTACCGGCCCGACGCCATCGCCACCGCGGTCAAGCTCGCGGCCCGGCGGCGCCGCGGCGTGCACCTGCTCGTGACCATCAACGTCCCCAACTCGAGCCCGCTCAACGCCGAGCTGCCCGCGGAGGAGCGGGCCGCGCAGGAGATGATCGAGCAGGCCAAGGTGCAGGGCGGCCGGCGGGTGTCGGGGCACTGGGTCAAGGTCCGGGCCGGCGGCGCCGGGCGGCGCATCGTGGACGAGGCCAGAAAGACGCGCGCGCGGGCCATCGTCATGCCTCTGCCAGAGCGACGCGCGCAGGCGGGCGGGTCGCTGTTCGGCAAGACGCTGGAGACGGTGCTCGCCGAGCGGCCGTGTCGCGTGATCATCGAATCCGCGCCCGTAAGCTCTGCGCAGTGGACGAACGCAGCCCAAGCGCCCGCGCCCATCGCACCGGGACGCTGATTCTCTCCAGCGCGATGATCCTAATCGGGATCGCGCTGGTGGTGACGGCGATCGTGGTGGGGGCGAGCATCGCCTCGGGGCGGATCATCCTGGGCGTGCTGTTCGTCGCGGCGGGGGGAGCGCGGCTCTACCTCCTGGCCAGGTCCTAGATGGAAAAGGACGGGTTCGACCAGCGCGGGTACTTCGCCCGGATGCGCCAGCAGCGCCCGGGCGTGCCGTCCTTCCGCCGCACGCTGGGCTCGCCGGCGCTGTTCACGATCGTCTACGCGTCGGTGGCCAGCGCGATCTACTTCGCGCTCGGGATCATCGCCGACCACGCGCTGGGGCTCACGCCGCTCGTGTTCCTGCTCGGCGGCGTGTTCTTCGCCCTTACCGCGATGACCTACGTGGAGGGCGCCTCGCTGCACCAGGATCGCGGCGGCGCCACCGTGTTCGCGCGCTACGCGTTCAACGAGCTGTGGAGCTTCGTCGCCGGCTGGGCGATCCTGCTCGACTACGTGCTGCTGCTCGCCGTGTGCGGGTTCACCGCAGCGCACTACCTCGGCGGCGCGTTCTGGAGCCCGCTCGCGCACGGCTGGCCCGAGTTCGCGGTCGCGGTGGCGGTCATCGTGTTCGCGGCCGTGACCAACCTGCGCGGCCTCGGCGCGAGCCGCTACACGCGCGTGGCCATCGTCACCGTGGTCGACCTCGTGCTGCAGGCCGGGCTGATCGTGCTGGGCCTGGTGCTCGTGTTCAAACCCGACGTCTGGCTCGACCCGATCGACCTGGGCACCACGCCGACCTGGGCCGGCTTCCTGTTCGCCTTGACGCTGACGACGGTCGCGCTGACCGGCCTGGAGTCGGCCTCGGGTCTGGCCGGCGAGGTGGCGGTGGGCCGGCGCGGCCTGCGCCGGCTGGTGCTGTCGAGCTCGCTGGTGAGCATCGTGCTCTACGTCGGCATTGCGCTCGTGGCCATCACCGCGATGCCCGTGGTCGGGGGCGAGAGCTCGCTGGCCCGCAACTTCCTCGAGGACCCGCTCATCGGCGTGGCCGCCAACCTCGACCCCAACACGACGCTGTCGGACGTGCTCGTCTACCTGGTCGGCCTGGGCGCCGTGGTCACGTTGGTCGGCGCCGCGCAGGGGGCGATGCTCGGGCTCTCCCGGCTCGGCTACCTGCTGGCCACCAACCGCCAGGTGCCGAGCGCGCTCGGCCGCTTGCACCCGACGCGATCGACCCCGTACGTGCTCATCGGCCTCGGCGCGCTGCTGGCCATCGTGCTGGTGATCCCGCTCGACCTCGAGTTCCTCGTCGCCGCCTACGCGTTCGGGTCGCTGCTGGCGTTCACGATCGCCCACCTGTCGGTGATCGTGCTGCGCTTCCGCGAGCCCGCGCGCGACCGGCCCTACCGCGTGCCGCTGTCGGTGACGGTGAAGGGCGGCTCGTTGCCGATCCCTGCGGTGATCGGCGCGCTGATGGCGATCGCCGGTTTCATCACCGTGCTCGCCTTCCACTTGGAGGCGTCGCTGGTCGGCCTCGTCTGGATGGTCGGCGGGGTCGCGCTGTACCTCGTCTACCGCCTGACCGAGGGCAAGCCGGTCTACAGGCGGGTGACGATCCCCGAGCAGGCCCTGCGCTCCGAGCCGCCGGAGCTCGAGTTCGGCTCCATCCTCGTGCCGATCTTCGGACGTCCGCTCGACGACGACATCGTCCAGACCGCGGGGCGGTTGGCTGCCGAGGACATCGAGGACGAGGCCGAGGGCGGCGCGGTCATCGAGGCGCTGTGGGTGTTCGAGGTGCCGATGTCGCTGCCCATCGACGCCGCCCTGCCCGAGGAGCGCCTGAAGACGGCGCGGGCGGCGCTGGCGCGGGCCAAGGCGGTAGGGGAGGAGTACGAGGGCGTCGAGGTGGCCACAGCCACCGTGCGCGCGCGGCGTGCGGGGGAGGCGATCGTGGACGAGGCGCGCCGGCGCGGGGTGGAGGCGATCGTGCTCGCGGCCGAGGAACCCTCGCGGGTGCGGGGCGGCGCACTGCTCGGCGGCACCGGTGCGCCGAACGAGAACTTCGTCGGAGAGCTGACCAAGTACGTCGTGACCAAGGCCCCGTGCCGGGTCATCCTCACGGCGCCCCCGGCGACCGAGAACGGCGACGCCAGCAGCGACAACGGCTCGCGTGACGGCCGGCCGCGCTAGCTCCGCGCGCAGCCCGGTTTGTGCGCATCGTCGCGCACGCGCCCAAAAGCGCATGTCGCATCTCCCGCAGCCATTAGAGTCCCGCCCATGTTCGTGCTCATCGTGGGTGCGGGGCGCGTCGGGTCGACCATCGCCAAGCGTGCGCTCAACGACGGACACGAGGTGTCGGTGCTCGACGAGGACCCGCTCTCGCACGAGCGCCTCGACGTCGACCTCGACGGCTCCTGGGAGGACGCGGGCGGCCAGTTCACGGTCGGCACCGCCCTCGAGATGGAGGCGTTGCTGGAGGCCGGCATCGAGCGCGCCGACGTGTTCATCGCCTCCACCGACGGCGACAACACCAACCTGGTCATCTCCCAGATCGCGCAGAAGCGCTTCGCGGTCGACCGGGTGGTCGCGCGCGTGCTCGACCCGGCCCGTGCGTCCTGGTACGCCGAGCAGGGGCTGAACACCGTGTGCCCGACCAAGACCGCGATCGAGCTGCTCACCGCCGCCGTGTTCGGTCCCGACGAGGAGGCGGCGGCCTGATGTACGTGCTGGTCGCGGGCGCGGGCAAGGTGGGCTGGAACCTGGCCCGCGAGCTCATCGCCAAGGGCCACGAGGTCACGCTCGTGGAGCACAACCGGCGCCGCTACCTGATCGTCGAGCAGGAGTTGGAGCACGCCGTTCAGTACGGCGACGCGACCGAGCTGTGGATCCTCGAGCGCGCCGGCATTCAGCGCGCCGACATGGTCATCGCCGTCACCGGCGACGACGAGGACAACATGCTCATCTGCCAGGTGGCCAAGGAGAAGTACCTGGTCGACCGCATCATCGCCCGGGTCAACAACCCGCGGAATCTTCAGCACTTCAAGCTGCTCGACATCCTGCCCGCGGTCTCCGCGACCGACCTGATCCTGCGGCTGATCGAGCACGAGGTGCCGAAGTACGGGCTCGTGCACCTGCTCGACCTCGAGGAGGAGCAGCTCGAGATCATCGAGATGGAGGTCGCCGACGACGCGCCGGCGGCCGGCCGCAAGGTCATCGACATCGACCTGCCCGACGGCTCCCTGATCATCTCGGTCCTGCGCGAGGGCGGCGGCATGGTGCCCAAGGGCGACACCGTCATCGAGGCCGGCGATGAGGTCCTGCTGGTGCTCGACCCCGGCGTCGAGGCCGACATCACCGCCCAGTTCTCCCCCAACGGACAGGTGCAATAGCCATGCCCGACACCGACGTCCTGCTCGTCGGCGGCGGCCTTGCAGCCGGCAACTGCGCGCGCTGGCTACGCGAGGAGGGCTTCGACGGCACCGTGGTCCTCTGCGGCCGCGAGCTCGACCCGCCCTACAACCGGCCCCCGTGCTCGAAGGGCCACCTGCAGGGCAAGGAGCCGCGCGAGGAGGTCCTCTTCCGCCCCGACGAGTGGTGGACGGAACAGCACATCGACCTGCGCACGCGCACGAGCGTGACCAAGCTCGACGCGGCGGCCAAGGTGGCCACGCTGGCCAACCGCGAGGAGCTCTCCTACGACAAGGCGCTGCTCGCCACGGGCTCCAACGTGCGCCGCCTGTCGGTTGAGGGCGCCGACCATGACCGAATCCACTACCTGCGCACGCTGCCCAACTCGGACGCCATTCGCTCCGACGTCGAGGACGCCGAGCGCGTCGTGGTCGTCGGCGGCTCCTACATCGGCACCGAGGTCGCGGCCTCGCTGACGCTTCTGGGCAAGCGGGTCACGATGGTGATGCTCGAGGACGTCGTGCACGAGCGCTCGTTCGGCACCCAGGCCGGGCGCTACTTCCAGGGCGTGCTCGAGCAGCACGGGGTGACCGTGATCGGCGGCGACGAGCTCGACCGCTTCGAGGGCCCCGAGGGGCACGTCACCCACGTCCACACCAAGGGCGGGCGCTCGCTCGAGTGCGAGCTCGTGGTCATCGGCGCCGGCGCCGTCCCCGAGGTGCGCCTCGCCTCGGCCGCCGGCCTGCCGATCGGCGACCGCGGCGGGGTGCGCGCCGACAGCTACCTGGCCGTCGAGGGCGTCGCCGACCTGTGGGTCGCGGGCGACATCGCGGAGTACGACTCGGTCGTCCACGGGCAGGTCATGCGCATCGAGCACTGGGACGTGGCCTTCAACCAGGGCAAGACGGCGGCGCTGAACATCCTCGGCCGCCAGCAGCAGCACGACGTGGTCCCATACTTCTTCAGCGACCTGGCCGACTGGACCTCGCTCGAGTACGTCGGGCCGGCGCTGGAGTGGGATACCGAGATCGTGCGCGGCTCGATCGACGACGGCGAGTTCGCGATCTTCTACCTCTCCGACGGGCACGTGGCCGGCTGCCTGGCCGTCGAGGCCGCGGACGCGCTCAACGAGGCCAGCCGGCTGTTGAAGGACGGCGTGGACGTCTCCGGCCACCACGCGCAGCTGGCCGACCGCGAGGCCGACCTCTCCGAGCTGGCCTAGGGCCTCATACCGGATCCTCCCGGGCCTACGACGCGGCCCACCCCGCGAGGGGCGCACGATGCCCGGAAATGCAGAGCGCCTTCGCCATCCACCTTCCCTGCGACGAGAAGATCTCGTGGCGCGCCCGCTCCGAAGTGGCGCGGCGCCTCAACGGCACGCCGGCCGAGTGGACGAGCGACTACGAGCTGCTGCTCAGCGAGCTGGTCACCAACGGCTACGAGCACGGTCGGCCCGACGAGCACGGGCACATCGAGCTCCGCGTCGCCGCCGCGCCCGAGCGGCTACGGGTCGAGGTCCTCGACTGCGGCGACGGGTTCGAGTTCGACACACGCCGGCCCGAGCCCGACGCGGATGCGAGCTTCGGCCTGTTCCTGGTCGAGAGCATGAGCGACCGCTGGGGCGTCGACGTGGCCGAGGGTCGCACCTGCGTCTGGTTCGAGCTGGCCCCGGCGTAAAAAGGCAGGGGTCAAGTCTTTCTTGTTGCACCGGCCCGCGACAGGGACATGTGGCCGCCCCTTGTGCAACAAGAAAGACTTGACCCCTGATGCGGCGCCGGACCCTGCTCACGGTTGTCGGGCTCGCCTGCGTGGCGGCGCTCGGCGTCGCCGCCGCGGTCGCGCTGGCGTCCAGCGACAGCGCCGGCACCGTGGTCCCGCGCTACGCGGTCGCCACCGGCGCCCTCCAGCCGCTGGACCCGGGCGCGGACGCTGTGCCGGCGACGGTGCCGAACGCCCCGCCGACGACCCAGGCAGCGCCGCCTCCGCCGACGACGACGGCCGCGCCCGCGGCGAGCGCCGAGCCGCTGGCCGGCAAGGTGGTGGCCATCGACCCCGGCCACAACGGCGGCAACGGCTCCCACCCCGACGAGATCAACCGGCTCGTGTTCATCGGCAACGGGCGCAAGGCCTGCGACACCGCCGGAGCCGAGACCGCGGGCGGCTACACCGAGGCCGAGTACACGCTCGACGTCGGCCTGCGCGTGCGCCGAATCCTGAAGAAGGCGGGCGCGAAGGTGGTCATGACCCGCAAGACCAACGACGGCGTGGGACCGTGCGTGAACCAGCGGGCGGAGATCGGCAACCGCGCCGGCGCCGACGCCGCCGTGTCGATCCACGCCGACGGCGGGCCGACCAGCGGCCGCGGCTTCCACGTCATCTACCCGGCCTCGCTGCCGGGCCTGACCGCGGCGATCGCGGCGGCCTCGCGCCGCCTGGCCGTCGACCTGCGCGCGGCCTACGAGGAAGGGACGGGCATGCCGCGGGCCGACTACATCGCGCAGGACGGCCTCGACCGGCGCTCCGACCTCGGCGGGCTCAACCTGTCCAAGGTCCCGAAGGTCTTCATCGAGACCGGGAACATGAACAACCCGACCGACGCGGCCCGACTGGTCAACGCCGGCTTCCGCGAGCGCGCCGCCAAGGCGATCGCGGCCGGGATCGAGCGGTTCCTGGCCGGTTAGGCGGCGGCCAGGTCGACCTCGAACCACACGCAGGTGCGATCCCCGCGCTCGACGCCCCAGCGATCGGAGAGCCGCTCGACCAGGTAGAGGCCGAAGCCGTTGGAGCGGCTGCCGCGTACGAGCGACTCTGCGAAACCCTGGCCCTCGTCGCGCACCTCGACCCGCACCGTGTCGCCGTCACGGGTCAGGCGCAGGTCGATGTCCTGCCCGGGCGCGAGGCCGGCGTGGACGACGCAGTTCGTCACGACCTCGGAGACGAGCAGCGTGACGTCGTGGGAGGCGGGAGCGGGCACGCCCAGCGCGTCGACCTGATGGCGCGCGCGCTGCGGGGCGTCGACGGCGGGCGGGATCAGGACCTTGATCTCGGCCGGACCGTCGCACCGCGTCGCCTCAGACTCCATCCGTTGCTCCTCTCGGTACCCCCGCCCAGGAGAGTACGGACGGGTGCGGCCGGTTGTCACCATTCCTATACTCGGGGCCTCCCTTGGGGAATGGTGTAACGGCAGCACGCGACGCTCTGGACGTCGAAGTTGGGGTTCGAATCCCTGTTCCCCAGTGGCCCTGAGACGGGGTTGAGACCGCCTTCACACTGACGTGGGCCGGCCGCGACGACTCCTTCTACCGCGCCAACAACTTCGACACCGCGCTCGAGGCGGTCAGGGGCAAGGTCGGCGCGGCTGCACGTCCCACCCCCGAGGACGCCGCGGGCGGCGCTCGTGCCCTAGGCGGCCGCCGCAGGCGGCCGCGTGAGGTGCGGATGGGCGTCGCCAGCAAGGACGCAGCCAGTGGGACAGTGCTCTGCACGTCCCACCCCCGAGGACGCCGCTGGCGGCGTCCAGACGCCCCTCAGGCGGCCGCCTGCTCGGCCCAGTCGCGGTAAAGCCGGAAGTACGCCCCCTCGGCCGCGATGAGCTCGTCGTGCGTGCCCTGCTCGACCACGTTGCCGTGCTCGAGCACGACGATGCGGCCCGCCTGGCGGATGGTCGAGAGCCGGTGCGCGATCACGATCGCCGTGCGGCCGGCCAGCAGGCGCCGCAGGCCGCGCTCGATCTGCCCCTCGGTGTGGATGTCGACGTTCGAGGTGGCCTCGTCGAGCACGAGGATGCGCGGGTCGGCGATCAGGGCGCGCGCGAAGGCGATGAGCTGGCGCTGGCCGGCCGAGAGCTGCACGCCGCGCTCGCCCACTTCGGTGTCGTAGCCGTCCTCGAGCTCGGTGATGAAGCCGTCGGCGCCCACCGCTGCGGCCGCCTCGCGCACCTCGGTCAGGGTCGCCTCGGGCTTGCCGAAGACGATGTTCTCGCGCACCGTGCCCGAGAACAGGAACGCCTCCTGGGGGACGATGCCCATCTGCGAGCGCAGCGACTGGCTCGTGACCGTGCGCAGGTCGTGGCCGTCGACCAGCACCCGCCCGCGGTCGGGGTCGTAGAACCGGGCCACGAGCTTGGCCAGGGTGGACTTCCCCGCGCCGGTGGCGCCCACCAGCGCGACGGTCTGGCCCGGCGGCACGTGCAGGTCGGTGTCGCACAGCGCCCACTGGTCCTGGCCGGCGTAGCGGAAGGCCACGTCCTCGAAGGCGATCTCGCCCCGCAGGCGGCCCAGCTCGACGGCGTTCGGCGCGTCGACGAGGTCGGGCTGCTCGTCGAGCAGCTCGAAGATCTTGTCCAGCGCCGCCATCCCCGACTGGTACGTCGTGTAGAGCTGCGAGAGCTGCTGGATCGGGTCGAAGAAGGTGTTCAGCGCGGTG
>Ga0207708_10000454_pt1 | contig 31806 bp, 22 predicted proteins | sample KBSK5101metaG_FD_184340 | JGI IMG/M metagenome (GOLD analysis project Ga0207708, IMG submission 184340) | Corn, switchgrass and miscanthus rhizosphere microbial communities from Kellogg Biological Station, Michigan, USA - KBS K5-10-1 metaG... | ecosystem: Host-associated > Plants > Roots >... | reverse complement strand
GCCCGGGCCACCCGGAGCAACGATTCCACGAACGAGAACGTCGTACAGGTTAATGGCCTGGACGTCGTAACCGGTCAGGAAGATGTTGAAGTCGAGGACCGGGAACGACCAGTCGGTCCAAACCGTCACGTGCGCGATCTGCGGAAGCGCAGAAACGTTCGTGACCGTGAACAGCGTCGTGTCGCTCGCGCCCGCGGCTGCGGCGAGGTTGACATCGAAGATCGGGAGCAGCAGCGTCGCTGCCGGCACGACCGAGATGTCGCACGAGTCGTCGTTGTTGGTGGTCGTCGGGTTGTTGCCGTTCGAGAAGGTGGCATTCGGCGTAAGCGCCGCCGTATACCGCCCCGCCGCGAACGCCGACCCGGCGATCGTGAGCGTGGCCACGAGGGCCAGGGTCATCAGTTTTCTCATACTCTTTCGTTTCCCAAAAAACTTCATCTATTGACGACACCGAGTCGTCGTTACGGGGATTCGCTCACATTGAGGAGAGTTGCCTGAAGCGAATCATACTCGGAAAAGGCAAAAAAGCCGATCGAGCCCACCGGCAGGATGGTAGGAGCACTACCTTGACGGCTTCGCAGCCGACGGATAGGCTGTAAGCGCAGTGACCGTCCAGGACGCAGCAGACAACACTCAGACTTCGCGCTCCCGCCTCCTCGCCGCCGGCAGGATGCTGTTCGCGCAGAACGGGTTCGAGGCCACCTCCACCGCGACGATCGCGCGCGAAGCCGGAAGCTCGGAGTCGCAGTTGATCCGCTATTTCGGCGGGAAGGCCGGATTGCTGGAGACGATCTTCAACGAGGCCTGGTCGGCGCTGAACGACAGCGTCGCGCAGCACGTCAACGAGGCCGAGCATGGCCGCGATGCGCTGATCCGTATCCTCGGCATGATGATCCAGGCGTTCAGCCGCGATCACGACATCGCGTTCCTCTTCCTCTTCGAAGGCCGCCGCACGCGCGGCGTGACGCACGAAGTACTGCTGTCGAAGGGCTTCCAGAAATTCAGCGAAGTGCTCGCGGCGATGATCGACCGCGGCGTGAAGGACGGTTCGTTCCGCGGCGACATCCATCCGCGCATCCTCGGCTCGGCGATGCTCGGCTGCGCGGAAGGCATGATCCGCGACCGCGTGCTCGCCGTGCGCAACAACCTCGCGAATCCGTTCGAGGATGAGGCGATCATCCGCACCTTCACCGCGATGGTGAACGGGCTCGCGCCGTAGCGCTACTCCATCCGCTGCGCGAAGTTGCCGATGACGGCGGGGCGGATGCGCCAGACGTCGCGCGCGTACTCGATGACCGTGCGGTCCGACGAGAACTTGCCCATGCGCGCGATGTTGAGCAGCGACTTGCGCAGCCACGCCGCGCGGTCGGCGTACGCGGAGTCGACGTCCTTCTGCCGCTCGACGTAGTGCGGGAGGTCGGCGAGGTGGACGTACTCGTCGCGCGTCGACAGCAGCTTCGCGACGATCGGGCGGAAGATGTCCTTGTCGCCGCGCGAGAAATGGCCGGCGGCGACGGAGTCGACGTCGCGGCGCATCCAGCGATGGTCGTGCAGGAAGCGCTGCGGGTCGTAGCCGCCGGCGAGCAGTCCGCGCACTTCCCCGGTCTCGAGTCCGAAGATGAAAATGTTCTCGCGTCCGACTTCGTCGCGGATCTCGACGTTCGCGCCGTCGAGCGTGCCGATCGTGAGCGCGCCGTTGAGCGCGAGCTTCATGTTGCCCGTGCCCGACGCCTCCGTGCCCGCGGTCGAGATCTGCTCCGAGAGCTCCGCCGCCGGCATGATGGCCTCGGCGAGCGTGACGCGATAGTCCGGCAGGAAGACGACGCGCAGCAGGTCGCGCGTCCGCGGATCGGCGTTCACGACTTCGGCGATCGAATGAATCAGTTTGATGATCAGCTTCGCCATGAAGTAGCCCGGCGCCGCTTTCCCGGCGAAGAAGACCGTGCGCGGCTGCGCGGGGATCTCGCCGTCCTCGACGATCGACCAGTAGCGATGGATCACGTGCAGCGCGTTGAGGAGCTGGCGCTTGTATTCGTGGAAGCGCTTCACCTGCACGTCGAACATCGACAGCGGATCGACGGTGACGCCGGTCAGCTCCTTCGACAGCCGCGCGAGCACGATCTTGTTGCGCCGCTTCACGACGTCGAGGCGCTCGAGCAGCGACGCGTCGTCCGCGAACAGCTCGAGCTCGCGCAGCCGGTCGAGATCGGTGATCCACGCGTCGCCGATCGTCTTCGTGATCAGCGCGGAGAGCGGGCGGTTCGCGTGCAGCAGCCAGCGCCGCGGCGTCACGCCGTTCGTCTTGTTGTTGAAGCGCTCGGGATAGAGGCGATGAAACTCCGGCGCGAGGTTCGTCGTGACGAGCTTCGAGTGCAGCTCGGCGACTCCATTGATGGAATGGCTCCCCGCCATCGCGAGATTCGCCATCCGCACTTCGTCGCCCGCGACGATCGCGACGCGATGCTCCATCCCGATGTTCCCCGGAAACCGCCGCTCGACTTCCGCGAGCAGCCGGCGGTTGATCTCGTGAATGATCTGCAGATGCCGCGGCAGCACGCGGCCCATCAGCTCCACCGACCACTTCTCCAGCGCTTCCGGCAGGAGCGTGTGGTTCGTGTAGCCGCAGGTCTCGATCGTGGCCGCCCACGCCTGTTCCCACGGCACGCGCTCTTCGTCGACGAACGTGCGCATCAGCTCGACGATGGTGAGCGCGGGATGGGTGTCGTTCAGCTGGATCGCGACTTTCGAGGCGAAGCCTTCGAGCGTCTCATGCGCCGCGCGATAGCGTTTCAGGATGTCGCGCACGGAGCAGGCGACGAGGAAGTACTCCTGCAGCAGGCGCAGCTCCTTCCCCGCCGCGACGACGTCGGAGGGATAGAGCACTTTCGAGATCGACTCGCCGGTGATCTTTTCCTGCACGGCGCGGATGTAGTCGCCGGAGTTGAAGATGCCGATGTCGAATTCGTCGGACGAGCGCGCGGAGAACAGGCGCAGCACGTTCACCGTCCGCCCGCCGTAGCCGACGATGGGCATGTCGTGCGGCACGCCGACGACGAGTTTGTAGTCGACCCATTTCGGCACGTAGACGCCGCCCTCGGTGGCATGGGCGATGGAGCCGTAGACCGGGATGATCACCGCCTCGTCCTGCCGCTCGATGAGCCACGGCGAGCCGCCGTCGAGCCAGTGATCGGGCTTCTCGTGCTGGTAGCCGTTGACGAAGGTCTGGCGGAAGAGGCCGAACTCGTAGTTGATGCCGTAGCCGAAGCCGGGCATGTCGAGCGTGGCGAGCGAGTCGAGGAAGCAGGCCGCGAGGCGACCGAGTCCGCCGTTGCCGAGGGCGGCGTCTGGCTCGAGGGACTGCAGCTCCTCGAGATCGTCGCCGAGGTCGGAGAGCACCGTCTTCGCCTGATCGTAGATGCCGAGGTTCGTGAGGTTGTTGCCGAGCGCGCGGCCGATCAGGAACTCCATCGACAAGTAATACAGCCGCTTCGCATCCTGCTCGCGATACCGCCGCTCGCTCTCCCGCATCGCATCGAGCGCCGGCCGCCGCACCGCCGTCGCCAGCGCATGCCACCGGTCGCGCCGCGACGCCTCGCTCCACACCCTCCCCTTCGCCACGCGCAGGAAGTTTTCGATGCCTTCGCGCAGGGGGACGTGGCCGCGGGTGGTGTCGGTTCGCACGCGCGGATTATGATGCGCGCTCGTCCGCATGCAATCCGAAATCTCCCTCAAACTGGTCGTCCTCTGCGCGCTGATCGCGGGATCGCTGCTGCTCGTGCCGGTGAGCGGCGACTTCACGACGGCGGTGCGGTTCACGTCGGCGATCGGGTTGTTGATGGCGCTGCTGTGGCTCACGGAAGCGGTGCCGATGGGGCTCGCGGCGCTGGTTCCGCTGATCGCGTTTCCGCTGGCGGGCGTGAGCAGCATGGAGAAGACCGCGGCGCCGTACGCGAACTCCGCGGTGTTCCTGTTCCTCGGCGGGTTCCTGGTTTCGGCGACGTTCGAGCGGTGGGGACTGCACCGGCGGATGGCGTACTTTGCGCTGAGCCGCGTCGGCACGGAGCCGCGGCGCATCGTGTTCGCGGTCATTCTCGTCACCGCGTTCCTGTCGATGTGGATCTCGAACACGGCGACGACATTGATGATGACGCCGATCGCCGTCGCGATCGTCGGCGGTCTCGGCGCAAGCGCCATGGCGAATCGCGAGGGGGCGGAAGCGCGCACCGCCGAGGCGACGCTGCTCGGCGTCGCCTACGCGGCCTCGCTCGGCGGCATTGGCACGCCGATCGGCACGCCGACGAACCTGATCTTCCTCGGCGCGGCGCGCGAGCTCTTTCCGAGCGCCCACACGGTGACGTTCGCGGAATGGACGATCTTCGGCGTCGCGTATCTCGTCCTTGCGATCCCGCTCTGCTGGCTGATCGTCGTCACCACCGCGCGCGTGCCGAAAGGCGCTGCCGTGCCGCTCGAGCGGCTCGGGATCGAAAAGCCGGGACCGATGTCGCGCGCGGAAAAGACCGCGCTTGCGCTCTGCGCGGTCACCGCGCTGCTGTGGATGTTCCGCGCCGACATCGCCATGGGCCGCGTGTTCATTCCGGGCTGGTCAAGCCTCTTCCCCAACGCGAAGATGATCAACGACGCGACGGTCGCGATCGCGATGGCGTCGCTCGCGTTCCTGCTGCCGGTCGGCGGAAAGAAACGCCTGCTCGAATGGGCGGAGTTCAAGCGCGTGCCGTGGGACGTGCTGATCCTGTTCGGCGGCGGATTCGCGCTCGCCGAAATGCTGGAAGCGAGCGGGTTCTCGAAATTCGCAGGCGCGCGCCTGTCATTTGTCGGCAACTGGGCGCCCATCCTCATGATCCTCGGCATGTGCGTCGTCGTGACGCTGCTGTCCGAAGTCGCGTCGAACGTCGCCACCGCCACGGCGATGATGCCGATCGCCGCCGCGCTCGCGGTCGCGATCGGCGTGCATCCGTACTTTCTGATGATCCCCGCCGTGCTCGCCGCGTCGTCCGGGTTCATGCTCCCCGTCGCGACCGCGCCGAACACGATCGTCTACGGCACCGGCTTCATCCGCGTGAAGGCGATGGCGCGCAGCGGCGCGCTCCTCGACGTCGTCGCTGCGCTGATCATCACCCTGCTGATCTTCACGGTGATTCCGTGGGCGACCGGCGTTCCGATGCGCTAGCGCGCAGCGCGCGCTTCAGATACTGCGACGCGCGTTTCTCGCGCAGCAGCCCGCGCCGCAGCTGGTTGATCGCCGCATTCGACGGCGGCTGCGGCGAGTCGAAGTCGATCTCGTGCAGCAGCACGATCTCCTGGAGGCGCGGCGACGAGGCGACGAGCTGCAGGATCTCGGTGCGCAGCATCTGAGTGTGCAGGGCGGCGGTGTCGGCGTCTGCCGATGCGGCCTCGGTGCTGTCGCCGAGGATGCGGGCGAGCAGCGTCATCCAGTCGTGGCCGATGCGCGCGGGCGGGCGCTGCGGAAGGTCGAGCCTGGCCTTTTTCCCAAGCGCATCGTTCGCCTTCAGCGCACCGCGGCCGAAAAACTTCACCGGACCGACGGGCTTCGCCGTCACGAGCAGCGCGTTGTACACGGCCTCGGTCTTCTGCCACGTGCGCCACGCCGCCTCGAGCCCCTGATCGCCACGATGCACCTGCAGCCAGAGCGTGGCGGCGGCCGCGACCTGCGGCGTCGCCGCCGACGTGCCCTCGAAGTTCGGCGCGATCACGTCCCTGATCCCGTCGGCGTTCGCGTAGTGCTTCGTCACGTTCGGCGTGTACGCGGAGATCGCCTCGCGCATCTTCGACTCCGGCCCGTAGCTGCCGCGCAGCATCCAGCCGATCTTTCCCTGGAAGCGATGGAACAGCAGCGACAGGAACGACGGCCCGTCGCCATAACTGCGGCCGGCGGCGGTGATGCCGGCGACGGGTGTCGTGCGGCTGAAGCGCGCGGGATAGATGACGCCGCGCGGCGAATGAATGTTGAGGATCGGGATCGGCACGCGAACGAAGTCGCCGGTGGCAAAGAACATCGCCGTCCCTTTTTCATACGCCTCGTTCACCGCATCGCGCAGCGCGCCTGATGGGAGCCCGCCCATGCTCATCGAAATCACGTCGACATTGCCCGCCGCCGCATGAATCGCGGTCGCGACGTTCGCCGGCCACAGCAGGATCACCGTCGGCGAGACGCGATACGCGACGACGCGCGCGAGCGGCGCGCCGCCGAGGTAATCGTTGTACGCGGGAAAGCCGCCGCCGCCCGGAAAGTTCACGCGATTGCCGGCGAGGATGCTCAGCGTCGATGGTCCGTGGCCCGGCGTGAGGCCGAAGCCATGATCGAAGCGATCGCACGCGGGAAGCTGCGGATTGTTCCAGTTCGCGATCCCGCAGTCGCCACTGTCCTTCGGATAGAAACTGAACGACGCGTCGAGATCGAGACGCTCCGGCCGGCTCGCGTCCTTGGCCTTGTCGTAGCCGGTGTCGAAATGCGCGACCGTGACGAGCTTCGGATCGCCGGGCGGCGGAAAGAATCGCGCCGCGAAATCGCGCGCCGCGGCGAGCTGCGAATGCTCGGGAAGGGCGTGCCATCCGAGCCGGCGATCTTTCGGCGGCCAGTACACGGTGTAGTCGCCGCACAGCGAGACCACGCCCTGCTGCGTCGGCGATGCGCACGGCGCCGCGGTGTCTTTGCGCTCGCGATAGCGGAACGCGACGTGCGGCTCGATCTCGGTGACGCGCATTCCCTGCCGGCGCACGTCGGCGGCGAGCGTGTTCAGGCGCGCGTTCGACGACTTGCCGTCGATCGCATCATGCGCAAGATCCCACGGATGCTCCTGCGCGGCTCCGGGCTCCCCCGCCAGCTCGGGGCCTCCGCCCGCGACCGACACCTTGTACCAGGTGACCACCTCGGGCGCCTCCTCCAACCCCTCGGGGCCGCCGGCCGGCGCGCTCCGCGTCGTGGTGAAGAGCTTCTCGAACTGAATCGGCGGTTCCGCTGACTCCGGTCCGCCGGCCTCGGGGGCCGGGGGCTGTGGAGTGCCGCTGCCCGCAACGGCGACGACGAACTCACCTTCGAATTCGTACGGCGCGGGCGCCGGCGTCTGAGCGGCGGCGACTCCCGCGACCAGGAAGAGAACGGCAAAACTGATGCGAACGAGACGCAAGGCAGCCTCCGGACCACTCAATTTGATGAATGACGGAAGGATACCTGAAAACTCAGCGCGGCAGCGTAGCCAGCGTCGCCGTCGCCTTCGCGTGATAGCGGTCACGGCTCGCGGCATCGCCTCGTGAGCCGAACACGTTGCCGAGTGCGCCATACAGCGTGACGAGGCCGCGGCGGTCTTCGCGGTTGCCGGGATCGGCGGCGACGAGCCGCTCGCGAATCGCGATCGCCTCGCGCAGCGCGCGCTCCGCGTCGTCCCATCGCCCGAGCTGCGTGCAGGCGATGCCCATTTGCTCGTGCACGAACGCGAGGTCGTGCTGCGCCTCGACGTTCTTCGGATCGGCGGCGGCGATCTCGCTCAGGATCGCCAGCGCGCGCGTCGTTCCCGCGAGCGCGCCGGCTCCGTCGCGAATCGCGTTCTGCGCGGTCGCGAGCATCACCAGCTGATCGGCGAAATTGCGGCGCGCGACCGAATCCGACGGATCGAGTTTCGTCCGCTCCTCGAGCGCGCGCAGCGCGGCGTCGTGATGCGCGAGCGCGCCGCGGAAGTCGCGCCACTTCACGCCGGTGAGCAGGCCGCCGAGGTGCTGGTGCGCGCGGCCCGTTTCCATCAGCAGGTCCGAGCGATGCGCGCCGTCGCGCGGAATCCGCGCGAGGATGCGCAGCGCCGACTCGTACGCCTCCTTCGGCGTGCCGCGGATCAGCGCCGCCGGCATGTACGGCTGGCCGATGTAGCGGTCGTCGCCGATCGCGACCCACGTCTTCGCCAGCGCGAGGTCGTCGCGTGCGGACCTCGGCGTGATGCGCTCGCGCAGCTCGCGCGAGGTCTCGTGCGCCTGCAGCGCGTTCGCCCAGCGCAGCGCGCGCTGCTCGACGAAGCCGATGCGGTCGTGCGCGTCGGCGAGCAGCGAGAGCGCGTCGCGGTTCTCCGGCTCCTCGTCGCGGACGTCCTGCGAGATCGCGAGCGCCTTGTGATAGCTCGTCAGCGCGCCGTCCGTGTCGCCGAGGTTCGCGCGGTACGGGAGACCCTGCACGTCGCCGATCTTCAGATACGCGCCGGCGAGCTCCATCTGCAGCGGCGTATTGTTCCGCGCCTCGGCGGCGAGGTTGTCGAGATACACGAGCGCGCGGCGGACGAGCAGCTCGCGCGCGGGCGTCGAGCCGGGCAGCACTGCGATGGCGTCGTGCAGCTCGAACACGACCGAGCGCGCGAGCGAGCGCACCTGGTCGAAGCGCCGCTCGGCGATCGACTTCTGATGCAGCGTCGCCGCAAACGCGATCGCCGTCACTGCGACGATCGCCGCGCCGGCGGCGACGCCGAGCTTGTTCCTGCGCACGAACTTCGACGCGCGATAGCGAAGCGTCGCCGGACGCGCGGCGATCGGATGTCCGCTGAGATGGCGCCGCACGTCGTCGGCGAGTTGTTCGACCGAGCCGTAGCGGCGGCGCGGATCGACTTCCATCGCCGTCGCGACGATGTTGTCGAGATCTCCGCGCAGCGCGCGCGACGCGATGCTCGGCTTCGGCGCTTCGTCGCGCGGCGAGCGCGTCGCGGTGAACGGCTTCGCGCCGGTCAGCAACTCGTACAGCAGGATGCCAAGGGAGTAGACGTCGGTGGCGGTCGTGACGAGCTCACCGAGGAGCTGTTCGGGACTCGCGTACTCCGGAGTCATCAGACGCGTCACCGTCGCATCGGCGCGCGTATCGGGCGACACGAGCCGCGCGATACCGAAGTCGAGGAGCTTCGGCACGCGGTCCGCCGTCACGAGCACGTTCGCCGGCTTGATGTCGCGATGGATCACGAGATTGCGATGCGCGTACTGCACCGCGTCGCAGAGCTGCAGGAACACGCGCAGCCGTTCCGGAATCGAGAGCGTGCGGCAGTAGTCGTCGATCGGCACGCCGTCGACGTACTCCATGACGATGTACGGCAGGCCGTCCGCGGTCGTGCCGCCGTCGAGGAGGCGCGCGATGTTCGGATGCTCGAGCGCGGCGAGGATCTGCCGCTCCTGCCGGAAGCGCTGCACGAACGCCTGCCCGCCGCCGCCGCGCACCAGCTTGATCGCCACGCGCTGCGCGAACTGCGGGTCGTCGCGCACGGCGAGGAAGATCGTGCCCATGCCGCCATGGCCGAGCTGGCGCACGATGCGATACGGACCGATCATCGCGCCCGCGAGGCGTTCGCCTTCGGCCGCGTCGAGCAGGTCCCAGACGGATTTCTCGAGAAAGGCGTCGGTCTGATCGTGCGCGGCGAGCAGCGAGTCGACCTCGGCGCGCACGAGCGCGTCGCTGCATTCGCGGTCGAGCATCGCCGCGCGATCCGCGGCCGGCAATTCCGCCGCGGCCTGGAAGAGATCGCGCACCTGTTCCCAGAAGGGATCGCCTGCGAGCGACGTCATCGCACCGTCATCTCGCGGCGCAGCCAGGCGCGCGCCATCGTCCACTCGCGGCTGATCGTCGCCGCGGAAATGCCGAGGGCTTCGGCGGTCTCGTCGATCGTCAGCCCGCCGTAGAAACGCAGCTCGACGATGCGCGCCTGTTGCGGGAAGACCGCGCCGAGGTGCTCGAGCGCGAGGTCGAGCGCGACCACGTCGAGGTTCTCCTGAGCCGCGATGTCGAGCGCCGCGCCGATCGTCACCGGCACGAGACCGCCGCCGCGCTTCTCGCTGTTCCGCCGCCGCGCGTGATCGACGAGGATGCGCCGCATCACCTGCGCGGCGACGGCGAAGAAGTGCGTGCGGTCGTTCCAGTTGACCTGGTGCTGGTCGATGAGGCGCAGATAGAGCTCGTTCACGAGCGCCGTCGGCTGCAGCGTGTGCCCGCCGCGCTCGCGATGCAGATGCCGCTCCGCGATCGCGCGCAGCGGCTCATAAACGAGACCCACCAGCTCATCCCGCGCCTCGGGGCGGCCGGCGCTCCAGTCGCGCAGTAACTGAGTGACCTGGGACATTCCGTGGACGACTTATTGTACGGGACGTGAGGGAGTCGGACCTCCGATTGCGCGATTCGTTACAGAGAGGTCCCTTTGCATGCGTCTTTTTGTGGCCGCCGGACTGGTTTGTCTCCTTTCGTTCTCCGCCCTCGCGCAGTCGGCCGACCAGGAGGTGGTGTCGGTCGTCGACGCTCCTGATCCGGTGGTGCCGGGCAACAACGTGACGTACACCGTCACCATGAGGAACAACGGCCCCGATCCCGCGACGAACGGCGGGGTGAACATTCTTCTCTCTGGAGCGACGACCACGGTTTCGGCGATGCCTCCGGCCGGTTTCATCTGCACCCCGCTCGGTCAGATCATGAGCTGCACCATTCCTTCATTCGCCGCCGGCACGACGGCGATCTTCACGATCGTCGTCAACGTGCCGTCGAGCCTTCTCGCCTTCCCGGACGGCTCGTTCACGTCGATTTTCACCACCTCGGGCGTCACGCCCGATCCGAACTTCGGCAACAACTCCAGCGGCAACGTGACGACGAACTACGATTCGCCGCAGATCGACATGGCGCTGTCGGTGACGGACTCGCCCGATCCCGTCGCGCCGAACAACGACATCACTTACACCATCCCGATCATCAACAACGGCCCCGACACCGCGACGAGCGTCCAGTTCAACTCCTTCAACAGCGGCACGCTGAAGTTTCAGTCGATCACCATCCCGCCGGGATTCAGCTGCCCCTCGCCGCCCGCGGTCGGCGGCACTCCGACGTTCACCTGCACGAGTCCGAGCATGGCCTCGGGCGCGACCGCCACGTTCACCGTCGTCGTGCGCGCCGACTCCACGGTTCTCGGCGTCAACGACGGCACGGTGAGCACGTTCTTCGGCGTCAACGCGACCGGCAACGAAACGAACAATGGCAACAACGGCGAGACCGAGAACACCGCGTATCAGACGCCGAAGGCGAACCTCGGCGTCGCCGTCACCGACTCGCCGGATCCGGTCACGCCGAACAACGACATCACTTACACCGTCACCGTCACGAACGCCGGCCCCGACGCGGCGACAAGTGCAAATCTCGGTATCTTCAACAATGGCTCGCTGCAATTCCAGTCGGGAGTCTCGGCCGCCGGATGGAACTGCACGTTCCCGTCGGTCAACGCCACGCCGACGTTCAACTGCACCAACCCCAGCTTCGCAAATGGCGGCAACTCCGTCTTCACGTTCGTCGTCCGCGCGTCCTCGGTGATCCTCGGAAACAACGACGGCACCGTCTCGACGGCCTTCAGCGTTGGCAGCGGCGTGGCCGATCCCGTCAACGCGAACAACAGCGAGACCGAGGACACCGCATACGACGTCCCCAACGCCGACATCGGCGTGACCGCGAGCGACGCGCCCGATCCGGTGACGCCCGGCAACAACATCACCTACACCGGCACCATCACGAACGGCGGCCCCGACACCGCGGCGAACGCGACGTTCACGGTCCTGCTGAACGGCAACTCGCGCTTCCAGTCGCGCACCGGACCGGCGGGCTTCAGCTGCACCGAGCCGGCGGCCGGCGCGACGGGCACGATCAACTGCACCGGCGGCAGCATCGCCAACGCCGGCAGCGTGCCGTTCACGCTCGTCGTACAGGTCGACCCGGCGCTGCTCTCCGGCCCCGACGGATCGATCGCGCAGAATTTCGTCGTCGGAACCAGCGCGTCCAACACCAACCACACCAACGACACCGCGACCGTCACGACATCGTACCTGACGCCGGACGCCGACCTCTCGACGACGAACAGCGACTCGCCCGATCCGGTGAATTCGGGCGGGACCATCACGTACACGCAGTCGATCACCAACAACGGGCCCGACGTCGCGGTGAACGCGGTGTTCAGTCAGGTCCTGCCGGCCAGCGTCGGCTTCCAGTCGCTGAATGCGCCCGCGGGATGGACGTGCGGAACTCCTGCAGCCGGCGCCAGCGGCGCCATCAACTGCACGAAACCGTCGATGGCGAACGGCGAGACCGGCGCGTTTACGCTGACCGTGAACGTGCTCGCCGCGTCGGGGACGATCGGCAACACCGTCGTGTCGGACAGCGATACGTACGATCCCGATCCGCTCGACAACAACGCCACCGTTTCCACGACGGTCACCAGCACCCCGGTGGCCGATCTGGCGCTGACGAATACGACGCCGTCGACCTCAGGCCCGGCCGGCAGCTTCCTCACCTACACCCTCGGCGTCACGAACAACGGCCCCGCCGCCGCGCCGAACGTCGTCCTCACCGACACGCTGCCGTCGACGCTGCTCTTCCAGTCGATCACTGAGCCGCCGGGTTTCGATTGCTCGACGCCGCCGGTCGGATCGAGTGGCACGATCACCTGCACCGCTCCGACGCTCGCGAACGGCGGCACCGCGACGTTCACACTCGTCGTGCAAGTCGCGCCCGGCGCGAGCGGCTCGATCGTGAACGCCGCATCCGTCACGAGCGGCGCGACCGATCCGAATAGCGGCAACGGCAATACCGGCACGAGCGCACCCGGCGTCCTCGGCGGCCCGGCGAGCGCGGACGTCTCGATCATGAAGACCACCGCGACGACCACGGCCACGCTCGGCTCGCAGGTGACGTACACGATCACGGTTCGGAACAACGGACCGTCGCCCGCAACCGGCGTCGTCGTGAGCGACACGCTCCCGCCGCAGCTCGCGTTCTTCAGCGCGACGCCGACGCAGGGAACCTGCAACGCGACCAGCCCGGTCGTTTGCAACATCGGCTCGCTCGCGAACGGCGCGACCGCGACCATCACGCTCGTCGCGACCGTCGTCGCCTCCGGCTCGATCTTGAACAGCGCGTCCGTCGCCGCCGCGGAAAGCGATCCCGCCGGCTCGAACAACGGCTCCACCGCACCGCCCATCAACGGACTCGGAGCCGGCGGCGCGCCGACGCTCTCGGAATGGGCGCTGATGCTGATGACCGGATTGCTGGGGATGATCGCTATCGCGAAACTGCGGTGACGTCCGCGACCACCGCCTCGATCGCGCCGATGGCGCGGTCGAGGTGCTCGCGCGTGTGCGCCGCGCTGATCTGGCATCGCAGCCGCGCCTGCCCCTGCGGCACGACCGGGAAGCCGAAGCCGGAGACGTAGACGCCGCGCTGCAGCAGCTCGGCCGACATCGCGATCGCCTTCGCGGTGTCGCCGACGATGATCGGCACGATCGGCGACACGCCCTCGCGCACCGGCACGCCGCGTGCGGTGAGCTGCGAGCGGAAATACGCCGTGTTGTCGCGCAGCCGCGTGACGAAGCTCGCGTCGTTCTGCACGAGCTCGATCGCCGCGAGCGATCCCATCACCACCGCGGGCGGCAGCGTGTTCGAGAAGAGATACGGCCGCGATTTCTGGCGCAGGTACTCAATCAGCGCGCGCGGCCCCGTCGTGAAGCCGCCGTGCGAGCCGCCGAGCGCCTTGCCGAGCGTCGACGTGTACGCGTCGATTTTCCCGAAGACGCCGAGCGCTTCCGGCGTTCCGCGTCCCGTTGCGCCGAGGACGCCCGTGCCGTGCGAGTCATCGACGACGAGAAACGCGCCATGCTCGCGCGTGAGCTCGACGATCTCCGGCAGCGGCGCGAGCGAGCCCTCCATCGAGAACACGCCGTCGGTGACCACCAGCCGGTTGCGCGCATCGCGCGTCGCGTCGAGCGCGCGGCGCAGATCGCCGAGGTCGCGATTTTTGTAGCGCTCCTTGCGCGCCTTCGCGAGCCGGATGCCGTCGATGATCGAGGCGTGATTCAGCTCGTCCGAAATGATCGCGTCCTGCTCGAGCATCACGGTCTGGAAGAGACCTTCATTCGCGTTCCAGCAGGAGCCGTAGAGGATCGTGTCCTCCGTGCCGAGGAACTCCGCGATCTTTTCCTCGAGCTTGCGGTGGATCGTCTGCGTGCCGCAGATGAAGCGCACCGACGCGAGGCCGTAGCCGAAGTCGCGCTCCCCCTTCTCCGCAGCCTCCAGGATGGCCGGGTGATCGGCGAGGCCGAGGTAGTTGTTGGAGGTGAGCATGATCACCTCGCCCACGCCCTCGACGTCGACGACCGGTCCCTGCGGACCCTTCAGCGCGCGCTCGCGCTTCAGCGTGCCGGCCGCGCTCATCTGATCGAGCTCGGATTGCAGGGTGGAGACGAGGTTACTCGTTGTCATACTTCAGCTCCCGCCGGTAACACCGCTGCGCGTCCATGTCGAAGACGACACAGGAATCGATGGGGCGGGAGTAGACGTGCATGCTCATCGCACGCTCGTTCCAGTCGGCGTTGTTGCGGATGCGGTGGATGGTTTGCGTTTTGTCGACGGTGTTCAGCGGGCCGCCGGGGATCGCGAGCTCATTGCCGAGGTGCTGCATCTCGATCTTCGTCGCGCCGGCGAGACAGTCCATCCCCACGACCTGCTGGTTCTCGGGACGGTTGCAGTCGACCTTGCGGTAGTTCTCGACCAGCAGCTTTCCCTCGAGCATGGTCATCCAGCCGAGCTGACCGTTGTGTGTGTGCAGCGGAGTCACCGCGCCCATCGGCCAGCAGATCAGCATCACCTCGATCATGTCGTTGCGGAAGATCTTGTTCCGCGTGTGCCGGTCCGGCAGCCAGTTGACGTAGCGCTCGAGGTCGTCGGGCCGGATCTCGTACGCGACGAGGTAGTCGTAGATCTTCTGCTTGGTGATGATTCCCTCGGAGAGACGGCGGATGCCATCGACGAACTGTTCCGCCGTAACCGGCGCCGGCGCGTAGATCGCCTGAGGGACAGGAACGATCGTGGGGGTTTCCATGGGCGTGAATATAGCTCTCCGTGACCGGGACGAGCAATTTTCAGGCCCCCATCCGCCGGTTGCGCAGTCACGCGGTCACGCGGTCGCGCAGTGGGTTCCGGGGTTTGCCGCGTGACCGCGTGACCGCGCAACCGCGTGACCGTATGTGCTACCCTCCGCGCCGTTTCATGCCGGACACGCACCGCAACGTCGCCGTGATCGGCTCCCAGTGGGGAGACGAGGGAAAAGGGAAGATCGTCGATCTGCTCTGCGAGAGCTTCGACGTCGTGGCGCGCTACCAGGGCGGACACAACGCCGGGCACACCGTCAAATTCGCCGACAAGCACTTCGCGCTGCGCCTCATCCCCTCCGGCATCATCCACCCCGGCAAACTCTGCCTCCTCGGCAACGGCATGGTCATCGACCCCGAGGCGCTGCTGCAGGAGATCGACTCCCTGCGCGCGGCGGGAGTGACGATCGAAGACAACCTCCTCATCAGCGATTCCGCGCACTGCATCCTGCCCTACCACCGCGCGCTCGACATCGCGCGCGAAGAATCGGCCGGAGTCGCGAAGATCGGCACGACCGGCCGCGGCATCGGCCCGGCGTACGAATCGAAAGTCGGCCGCTACGGAATCCGCATCGCCGATCTGCTCGACCCCGAAGTGCTGCGCCGCAAGCTCGACTTCACCTGCGCCGAGCGCAACGCCGTCCTCTCGCAGGTCTACAAGAAGGACACGTTCGACCCGAAGAAACTCTGCGACGACTACCTGCGCTACGGCGAGATGCTCGCGTCGCGCATCACCAACGGCACCGTCTGGATCAATGACCAGATCCGCGCCGGCCGCTCGGTGATGTTCGAAGGCGCGCAGGGGATGATGCTCGACATCGACCACGGGACGTATCCGTACGTGACGTCCTCGAACACGATCGTCGGCGGCGTCTGCACCGGCCTCGGCGTCGCGCCGAAGCACATTCACAAAGTGATCGGCGTCGCCAAGGCCTACACCACCCGCGTCGGCGGCGGCGCGTTCCCGACGGAGCTCAACGACGACATCGGCGAGCACCTCCGCAAACGCGGCAACGAATTCGGCACCGTCACCGGCCGCCCCCGCCGCACCGGCTGGCTCGACCTCGCCGTCCTCCGCACCGCCGCGATCCTGAGCGGCCTCGACGAGCTCGCGGTGACGAAACTCGACGTGCTCGACGATCTCGCGGAGATCCCCATCTGCACCGGCTACAACGTCCGCGGCACCACCTGGAAAACCTTCCCCGCCTTCGCCGTCGACCACCACGACTACCAGCCCGAGTACCGCACGTTCAAGGGCTGGAAGACCTCCACCGCCGGCGTGACGTCGTACGACGACCTCCCGCAACAGGCCAAGGATTACGTGCGCTTCATCGAGGACGAGACCGAGACCCGCGCGTCCCTGATCTCGACGGGCCCGCGGCGCGAAGAGACGATTGTGCGGTAAGGGCTACCTGGCGAGCGCCGCTGAACTGGCGAACGAGCCGGTGACGAAATACGGAATGCCGACCGCATCCAGCGCGGCCCGCAGTTTCTCGAAAACAGGCGTGACGCTCAACGTTCGGTGAAGCCGTAAACCATTTGCAGGAACGAACGCCTCACCTCTCGCTCCGACAGCTCCGGATGACGACGCCGAATACCGGTCAAGGCCATCTCGCGCACCGCGTCACTCAGTTCGACGGCGATCTGCGCCCGGCGCGACGGACCTGCCTGCCGGTAAAGTTGCAGCTGAATGGCAGCCGCCTCCGGCGTCGTGTCTCGCGCGTGCATGGAAACACAATGATACCGCCGTCCCGCGGCCGAACGTCGAGGCTCACCCCTCGGCCGGACGAGCCCACGAGAGCCAGCAGAGCGCCAGCAGCAATCCGAAGCCGAAGCTCGCCAGGTGCGGCGGTTTCAGGCGATGCGCGAAGCCGAGGTCGAGGAAGACCTGAATGACGATGTACGCGACGGCGGTGACGAGCAGCCATCGATGCTTCTGCTGCAGCGCGATGACCATCGCGATCGCCGCAATGCCGAGCGCCGCCTGAGATGCACCCGTCGCGACCGTCATCGGCGCCATGGCCACGGCGACGATCTGCCCGACGATTCCACAGAGAACATACGCGAGCAGAAACCGCCAGGTCGAGATGATGCGCTCGAGTTGCGAGCCGATGGCGAGAATGGCAATCGCATTGAGCAACGCGTGCAACAGGTAGACGTGCAGAAACTGCGACACAATGAGCCGCCACCACTCACCATCGGCGAGCCGCGCCGCCGTCACGCCGCCATAACGAACGAGCGCCTGATTGCGAACGAAGAACTGCAGGCCGCCGGTATGCACCAGTGACACGACAATCCACGCGACCACGATCGACGCCGCAAGCGAAAACGCGGCAGGACACGCGCGGAGGACTCGCGGGTGCATTACAGGATGCGGTCCAGGCCTCGCACCAGGCCGGTGAGCTCCCGCACGCGGCGAATGGCGAGCAACGTGCCCGCGATATACGGCTTCGCACCCGGACCGGCGTCGTACTGGAGCAGGAGCCGCTCGTCTTCCTGACCGAACCGCACCTCGAGTCCGATCGTATGGCCCGGCAAACGAATCGAGTGAATCCGCGAGGCATTGACCTCCGCGCCGCGAGCCTCGACCTGTCCCAGCGTCTTCTCGATCGGCACTTCGAGGCGAGGCTCGCGAATCTCCGACATGCGCCACGCCAGCTCGCGCGCCATGCCGCTTGGCGCATCGATCTTGCCGGCGTATGCGGTATCGATGAGCTCCCAGCTCGGAAGATACTTCGCCGCCTCGATCGCGAACCGCTGAAGCAGCGCCGCGGTGATCGCGAAGTTCCCGACGGCAACCACACCGACAGCGGCGGCCTTCGCGGCCCGATCGATCCCGCTGAAATCGTCCAGCGTCAACCCGGAGCTGCCGATGACCACGTGCAATCCGGCGCCAATGGCCGCGAGCACATTCTGTTTCACAGCCGCGGCACTCGTGTAATCCACAAAGACATCGGCCCGGGTCGCGAGACTATCCGCTACAGATCCTGTAATGCGGATATCGCCGATCGCCTCCCCTTCACAATGACGCGCGACCGCGGCGACGAGCTGGAGATCGTCGGTTTCCATCATGGCCTGAGCGAGCGGCTTGCCCACCCACCCCGTCGCGCCGGCCAGGATGACGCGAATCATCGTGCACCATCGCTGAACGCCGGTTTCCGCGTATAAGGCAGCATCGCCAGCTTGAAATTCAGACCGACCACCTTGAATTGATCCGCCACGGCGCCGGAGACCGGGACTTTCGAAAACAGGATCGCCGCCACGAGCTCGCCGGTCGCCGTCATGCCTCCGAAGCCGACCACGGACCGGATGCCATACGGCCTGACGAATTCATCCTGCGCCACAATGTACGGACTCCCCGGCGCCACCGGCACATAGAAGACGTTCTGCGTCTTTTCGCCGGCGTCGAGCAGAAGCGCCGGACCGGGCCGCAGCACCATCGCGATGGGCAATCCCATCTGCCGAATCAACTGCGAGACCATCGGCGCCTGCGCAACCGCCTGCTCGCTCGTCAGCGGAATCGCGCGATGCCCCCGCGATTCAAACCGCGAATTCCACGCCGGCTCGTCGCCCGCCGTCGCCATCAGGACCAGACATCGCACGTCCGGCAGCGTCTCCGCCGTCGGATCGATCGAACGCGCGAATGCCTTCAAGTCGTCCGGAAGCTCGGCGTACCTGTGCGTCTTGTACACGCGAACCAGCGCGCACTCCGGCCGGCCTTCCTGATCGAGAAATTCATTGCGGAGCAACCGGACGATTCGCCCCGCCGCCTCTTCGAAGGTTGCCGGCTCCGAATCCGCGAACTCCGCCCGCATTTTCGCGCGGAGCGCCATGAGCTGGGTTACGCCGAACGCCTCGAGACTCGCCATCCCCGGGCGATGTTACTCGACCCGTCTGGATTCAGCGAACGTCGCCTGGCTTAGAGGTATTTACCTCGCAAGTCAGAACTCGTTACCTCGCGAGTCAGCACTCGTTACCTCGCGAGACAAACAGGATTACCTCCCGAGGGAGCCGATTTGACCTCGCGGCGCGACATGGGAACGTGTGCGCACGACGAACCGTCACCGCACGAGAACAAATGTCAGGTACGCGAGGGTAATGCATTTACCTCGCGCGCCAGGAAGCGTTACCTCGCGAGCTGAGACTCGTTAGCGCGCGAGCGAAGCGTATTGGCTCGCGAGGTAAGAGAGCTCGTCTCGAATACCGACAGTCGTTACGTCGCGCAACAGAGAGTGTCACCTCGCGAGGTAACCGGGGGTTGGCTCGCGTGGCAGGAATCGGGGCTCGCGAGGTGAGCGGCATTGGCTCGCGCGGTAAGACTCGTTAGCTCGGCAGGTAAACACTCTTAGCTCGCGAGATAAACGTCCGGGTCGCGCGCAGCGAAGACCCTACTGCGAGATCGACGGCTGCGAGCCGCCGGCGGTGGGGACGTCCTCCTCGATCGACTGGCGGATGCGGTTCAGGAGCGCATCGCCGGTGAGGCTGTCGTCGAGGGCGAAGGTGCGGACGGGGGACCAGGCGCCGTCTTCGAAGACCACGAAGCGGAACGTGGTGTCGTTCGTATAGAGGACCACGCGGTTGCGCGAGAAGAAGGCGCGGACCGGGGCGGCGCTCATGGCGGCGAAGTGGGCGGGGGGCATGCCGCCGGCGGTGCGGCCGACGGGCTTCCAGAGGCGCGCGGTCGGGAGCAGCTTCGCGGCGATGTGGATGCGCGTCACCGCGGTGCCGCGCTCGCGGCCGTAGACCACGTCCACGCCATCCGAGGCCGCGGACATGGCCAGCGGCGGATAGACGGGCTTGACGTCGAGCTCATCGTCCTGCGCGTTCGTGCTCAGGGTCGCGTCGTCGAGTGTCTGGAAGTTCGAGGCGTCGGTCGAGACGTGCTTCGTGCCTTCGAACGCGACCAGCGCGTATTCGCCGTTGAGCGACTCTCCGTCGCGGACCCACGTCGCGACATGGATCAGCGTCGCGTTCACGCCATTCGAGCTCGCGCGCGTCAGGACGGTGCGCAACTCGTCGCGCGTGGCGGTCGCGGCGGCGGTCGAGAGCGCGATCGGCTCGGACCACGTGCCGTCGGCGTCGAGCCACGACATCATCAGGCTCGAGGCTTCGTCGCCGCCGCGGATCCACGAGACGTACAGGCGATCGGTCACGCGGTCGTATTCGAGCTGCGCGCCGCGATCGGCGACGTCGTCGGCCGTGGTCGGGACGACGAGCGTTTCCTTCGTCTCGCCGCTGCGGCGGGTGAGCGAGATCGCGCGCCCGTTGCCGGAGCTGTCGACCGAATAGAACGCTCCGTTGACGGTGAGCGCGGAGCTGGCGCCGAACGCCGCGGGGGCGAGGGCGAGCAGTCCGAGGACAACGATCAAAAGGACGCGTTTCATGGTCAGGCTTTCCAGTTCACGACGGCGGCGAGGTCGACTTTGAGCAGCAGCTCTTTCACGTTCGAAAATTCAGGATAGAAGCTGGCGACGACGTCGCAGTAGTGCTCGGCCTCGTCGTCGCGTCCCGTGTTGATGGCGATGCGCGCCAGGAGGTGATTGCCGTTGCGGATCTGCCGCGGCATTTTCGCGAGCTCCAGCGCGCGCAGTCCGAACGCCTCGGCGGCCTCGTAGTCTTCGAGCTCGCTGTATCCGAGGCAGAGGTCGAGCATCGCCTCGGCGACGAGGTACTCCTCATCGAGGAACGGGAGCGCCTGCTCGAGGATGCGGATGCCGTCGATGGTCGCGCCGTTGACGACTTTCACGCCGCCGATGTTGCCGAGGATGACGGGACGGAACGACTGGACGTCCTCGCGGTCGTCGTCGAGCAGCAGGATCGCGTCGTACGCTTCTTCGAGCGCGTCGAGCGACCCGTCGAAGTCGGAGTTCGCGGCGAGCGCGATGCCGAGGCCGTTGAGCACGCTCGCGCGCGCCATCGGATCGCCCAGCTCCTCGGCGGCCTTGCGTCCGATCTCGCCGTAGAAGATCGCGCGGCGGCGGTCTTCCATCTCGACGTAGCGGCGCATCAGCACCGTCGCGGCCATGTAGACGTGGCGCGGCGTGCGGCGGCGCATCACGATCGCCGGCAGCTGCGCGACCTCGTCGCCGGGACGGTCGGCGGCGATCAGCGCTTCCGCCTTGCGGATGGTGATCAGCTCGCGCAGCTCCTCGGAAACCGCCAGCGCGAGAGCGCGCTCGTAGTGATCGAGCGCCGGCTCCACTTCCCCCCGCCACATGTGCCGGAGGCCGGTTTCACACAGCTTCCGGGCCCGTGAGTCGCGATCTTTCATTCAGTGTTATTCCGAGGAACGCGGAGATTATCTTAAGAAATCATTTTTTACGCAAGAGCTCATCGATGGTCGATTGCGAGACCGGGTGATAGGTCGGCCGCGCCTTCGCGTAGATCCGCCGCGCGAGCCCTTCGTTCGTCGCGAGGAGCTTCGTGTAGAGCGGCTTGAGGAACTTGCGGCGGCCCTGCGTGGTGAGGAACCGCTCGATGGCCGCGTCCGCGCCGCGGTATCCGCTGTCGAGCGATTTCTCGAACCACGCCGAGAGCACTTCGCTGTTCCCGCTCTCGCTCAGATGGAACTGTCTGTCGAGCGCCTCGAGGTGCTCGGGATAGAGGTTCGGCAGCGACTGGATGAAGTGCACGCGCTCGTGCGACGACCACTTCGACATGTCGATCGCGGCGGCCGGCTTGCCTTCCGCGAATGCCTTCGCCTCCGCTTCGACTCTCGCGAAGGCCTCGGACTTCGGCTGCGGCGCGTTCGCGGGGATGCCGGGTCCGTAGATCCAGTCGCGGACGTTCACTTTCTTCACGACGTCCGGCAGCGCGTGGTCGAGGTACTCGATGAAGCGCGCGGTGGTCATGGTCTGGAACGCGAACGTATCGAAGTACGCGCGCAGGAACTTGTCCCAGCGCTCGCGTCCCGCGGTCTCTTCGAGGAGGCGCAGGAAGAGCGCGCCTTTTTCGTAGACCGTTCCCGGACCTTCGTCGGGATCGCGGCCGGTGAGATCGATGTAGAGGCCCTGGTCCTTCGGCGGCAGCGTGGCCAGTTCTTCCTTCAGGTCCGTCACGCCGAGGAGCCAGAGCATCTCGGAGTACTCGCGTCCGTACTGCTTCTCGACGATGCGATGCTCGAAGTAGGTCGTGAAGCCTTCGTTGAGCCAGAAGTCGTTCCACGTCGCGTTGGTGACGAGGTTGCCCGACCACGAATGCGCGAGCTCGTGCGCGATCAGCGAGACCAGCGACTTGTCGCCGGCGATGACGGTCGGCGTGAGGAACGTGAGCCGCGGGTTCTCCATCCCGCCGTACGGGAAGCTGGGCGGCAGCACGAGGAGGTCATACCGCGACCATCGGTACGGTCCGTACAGCTCCTCGGCGGTCTGGATCATTTTCGGCGTGTCGCTGAACTCGCGCGCCGACGCCTCGATCATCGGCGGCTCGGCGTACACGCCGCTGCGCGTGTCGAAGGGACGGAACTCGAGATCGCCGATCGAGATCGCCAGCAGATACGAAGGGATCGGCTGCGGCATCCGGAAGTGGTACGCGCCCTCTTCGTTGCGCGACTGCGGGTTCTCCGCGCTCATCACCGCGAGCAGTTCCTTCGGCACGCGGATCGTGGCGTCGTAGGTGAAGCGCACCTGCGGCGAGTCCTGCAGCGGGACCCACGAGCGGGCGTTGATGGACTGCGACTGCGAGAGGAGGAAGGGATGTTTCTTCCCCGCGGTCATCAGCGGCTCGAGCCACTGCAGCGCGCGCGCGGCGGGAGTGGACGCGTATTCGATGACGACGCTGGTGGTGTCGGCGTTGATGGGGATCTCGAGCGGGCGGCCGAGGATCGGATCGGCGTTGCCGAGCTTGAACTGCGCGGCGGTGTTGCCCGGCACGAGCTTCACCGAGCGGATGTCGAGCTCGCGCGTGTCGAGAACGAGCGTCTTCGCCTTCGTCGGATTGACGATGCGCAGCGTCGCCGTGCCGACGAGCTGCTTCTTCGCGAAGTCGGCGTCGAGGTCGAGCGCGAGATGCTCGACGCGCACTTCCGCGGGACGCGCGTAGGAGTGCGGATCGGCGACGAAGACGGGAGATGGGAGCTGGGGGGATGGGGTTGGAGGAGCGGGGGGGGCAGGGACTTCTTTCGTGCACGCGGCCACCAGGAGGAAAAGAGGCAGGAGTCTCTTCATGAAGCCGCAATGTATCGCAACCCTCTAGAATTCGCGGCGCATGTCCCTCCCGCCCGGCACCCGCATCGGCCCGTACGAGATCGTGAACGCGATCGGCTCGGGCGGGATGGGCGATGTGTACCGCGCGCGCGATACGCGGCTCGATCGCGACGTGGCGGTGAAGGTGCTGCCGGAGCGCTACGTGCGCGATACCGACGCGCGGATGCGCTTCGAGCGCGAGGCCAAGGCGGTCGCGGCGCTGTCGCATCCGAACATCCTCGCGATCCACGACTACGGCTCGCATGAAGCCGCGGCGTACAGCGTCACGGAACTGCTCGAAGGACAGACGCTGCGCCAGCGCATGCTCGCGGGAACGATTCCGTGGCGGCGCGGCGTCGAGATCGCGGCGGAGATCGCGGACGGGCTCGCGGCCGCGCACGCGAAAGGCATCATCCATCGCGATCTCAAGCCGGAGAACATCTTCCTCACCTCCGACGGGCGCGTGAAGATCCTCGACTTCGGGCTCGCGCAGCTCATCCGGCCCGACGCGAAAGGCGAAGACATCGACGCGTCGTCGATTCCGACCGCGCCGATGAAGACGGATCCTTCGGCGATCATGGGGACGGCGGGCTACATGGCGCCGGAGCAGCTGCGCGGCGAGACCGTCGACGCGACGACGGACATCTTCGCCCTCGGGTGCGTGCTGTACGAGATGGTCACCGGCCGCGGCGCGTTCATCCGAGGCACGGTCATCGACTCGCTCTCCGCGATCCTCACCGACACGCCCGACGTCTTCGGCGCGACGCAGAAGATGATTCCGTACGAGCTGGCGCGCGTGATCCAGCGCTGCCTCGAGAAGAATCGCGCGGAGCGCTTTCAGTCCGCGCGCGATCTCTCGTTCGCGCTCCGCGCCATCGGCACGTCGACGCTGACGTTCGAGGCGCCGGAGGAGCGGCGGAAGCGGCGCGTGATCTGGGGCGTGGTGGCGCTGGTGGCGATTGCCGCGATCGCGATCGCGTATTACGTCAAAGGAGGGCGGGCGTCCCGCCCGCCAGGCGGACAGGATGTCCGCCCTCCGACTCGATCGCTCGCCATCCTGCCGTTCGTGAATGCGACGGGCGATCGCGAGGCGGAGTACTTGTCCGACGGCATCACCGAGACGCTGATCAACACCCTCGCGCAGGTGCCGGGGCTGCGCGTGATGTCGCGGACGTCGGTGTTTCATTACAAGGGCAACACGGTCGACCCGTTGCGCATCGGTCGCGAACTGAAGGTGAACGCGGTCGTGATCGGGCGCGTGGAGTCGGTCGGCGACCGCATCATCGTCAGCGCGGAGCTGGTCGACGCGAAGGACAGCTCGCTGCTGTGGGGCAACCGCTATCAGACCGCGCGCGCCGATCTGTTCTCGATCCAGCAGTCGCTGGCCTCGGAGATCGCGCGCATGCTGCGCCTCGAGCTGACCGGGCGCGAGCAGCAGATCCTCGCGAAGCGTCCGACCACCGATCCGCGCGCGTACGAGCTGTATCTGAAGGGTCGCTTTCAGTGGAACAAGCGCGACGCCGGCGGGCTGTATCAGGCGATCGACTTTTTCAATCAGGCGATCGAGATCGATCCGCAATACGCACTCGCCTACGCGGGACTCGCGGACTGCTACAGCCTCCTCGACATCTGGGCCGGGTTGCCGACGAGCGAGACATTTCCGAAGGCGAAGGCGGCGGCGCAGAAGGCGCTGTCGATCGACGACCGGCTCGCCGAGGCGCATACGTCACTGGCGTATGCCATCCATACGTACGAGTGGGACTGGAAGGCGGCGGAGCTGGAGTATCGCCGCGCCATCGAGCTGAATCCGAACTACGCGACGGCGCATCAGTGGTACGCGGAGTTCCTCACCGCGAACGGCCGCTTCGACGAGGCCGAGCGCGAGGGGAAGAAGGCGCTCGACCTCGATCCGATGTCGCCGATCATCAACGCGGTGGTCGGCTGGAACTACACGATGGCGCGCCGCTACGACGCCGCGATCGAGCAGAACCTCCGCACCACGCGCCTCTTCCCGAAGTTCCCTCCCGCGCACGCGTACCTCGGCCTCGCGTATCTCGAGGCCGGCAAGCCGCGCGATGCGATCGAGGCGCTGCAGACCGCGCGGAAGGAGCTCGACATCGTCGTGTTCGAGACGTGGCTCATCCGCGCGCGCCTCGCCGCCGGCGACACCACCACCGCGCGCATCATGACCGAGGATCTCGAGGCCCGCGGGAAGCGCACGTATCTCCCGCCGTATTACATGGCCGCGCTCTACGCGCACCTCGGCAACCGCGAGCGCGCGCGAGCGGAGCTCGATCGCGCGGTGAAGGAGCGCACCGGCGCGCTGGTGTGGGCGAAGGTCGATCCGGCGCTCGATCCATTGCGGCCTCTCCGGATCGACCTTCGCTGATCCTCACCGCTGATACGCGTAGCTGACTTTGAAGAACAGCGTGCGTCCCGTGCGCACGAGCGACTGGTCGGGCAGGATCACACGGTCGTCGCCGTAGCCGACGAAGAGCACGGTCTGCCAGTTGATCTTGTAGCTGTACAACACGCTGCCGAGGAAGTTGCCGCTGTGGCTTCCGCCGCCGCTTTCCTCATCGACATACTGTGCGATGACGCGGAGGAGCGACTTCGCGGAGAAGCTGTACTGCGCGCGGAGGCGCTCGACGATCGTGGTGAAGACTTTGGCGCCGTCGACTTCGAGCGTCTCGCGGTTGAGCAGGAGCTGGAGATCGAGCCGGTCGTAAGGACGGATCGTACTGCTGAGCGAGAGAGACAGACCGTCGCCGACGTTGCCGCTGGAGAAGTCGATCTGCTCGCCGGCGCGTCCCTGGAACGTCACGCGCGGCACGCGCCGATACGGATCGAACTGCAGGAACCAGTCGATGTACGACTGCGAAAGTAGCTCGTTGCCGACGCGGATCTTCTCCGCCGGGTGCAGGCCCGCGAAGAACTGCGTGTTCTTCGCGCCGAAGCCATTCACGGCGAGCGTGGCCTGCTGGAAGATCGTGTCGCCGTCCTGATTCGTCTGCAGATCGGCGCTGACGGACGGACGGATGAACCGGAGCTTCCCCCCTTCCGGGAAGTAGCGCCGGCCGTACTCGCCGTAGGCCTCGCGATAGCCGACCTGCGGAATGAAGCCGAGGTCGGCGCGGAAGTCGTCGCCGATGTCGCGCACGTTGAAGAACCAGTCGTGCGTGCGCTTGAGATGTCCCCACGACGCCGTGAACGCGTGCGACTTCAGGCTCTCGCCGTTCCAGGACGAGGAGAGATCGGGACGGTCGGGAGTCGCGGTGTCGCTGTAGAGGAACTGCGCGGTGATGGCATCGCTCTGATTCGGCCGCCACTGAAAGTCGGGACCGAGGACGCGATTGTGACCGCCGCCGCTGATCTCGCGGTCGGTGAGCACTCCGCCGACGAACGACGAGCCGATGTCGTGCCGCACGCGCCCGATCGTCGCGTACGACTTGAAGTCCTGCAGCGCGAAGCGCGAGCCGAGCGGACCGGGGATGATCGCCAGCCCGCCGCCGCTGTCCTGCGTGAAGAGGACGGTGTAGCCGGTACTGCCGTGCTTCCCGGTGAGGCGCGCGCCGGCGCGCGGATCGGTGATCGTGCGCGTATACGCCACCTGCATCGGCGTGTCGAAGAGGTCGAAGCCCTCGAGAAAGAACGGACGCTTCTCGGGGACGAACACCGCGAAGCGGCGGTTGGTGGTGATCTGCGCGACGTCGGCCTCGACCTGGGAGAAGTCGGGGTTCAGCGTGAGGTCGACGGTGTTGTTCGCGTTCGGGTTCCACTTCACATCGAGCCCCGCGTCGAAGTCGGCATCGCCGCTTTCGAGCTCCGAGCCGAAGCCCGCGCGCGGCGCCGCGACCTGCGCCGCGGTGACGTACGGCGCGGCCACGAGGTGTCCCGCCGCCGGAAGTCCGGTGAGGCCGGTGAGCGGATGGGTGTTGCAGACGAGGCAGTTCGTGCTGCGCGCGATCGGCGCGCTGTGGAAGGCGTAGCGGAAGTCGCGCGGGTAGTTGCGCCAGACGAGGATGTTCCACGTCTGCGGATCGCCGCTGTCGTAGCGCAGCGAGGAGAAGGGAATGCGGAACTCGGCGCTCCACCCCTTGTCGTCAATGCGCGCGGCGGTGTCGTAGTAGAAGTCGGGGGAGAAGTCCTCGTTGCCGTTGGCGTCGTTGAAGATGCCGTCGGCCTGAATGCCGCGCGGGTTGACCCGGATCTCGATCGCGGAGCGCTTGTCGTTGCGCGTGTCGAGGAAGATGGCGATGTTGTCGTCGGTGCCGATGACGCCGTCGCGGTCGACGAACGGCGCGCGGATCTTCTTCGGCTCGGGATCGTCGGCGCGGATGCCGATGTAGAAGTAGCGGTCGTCGTAGGTGATGTACGCGACCGTGCGGATCTTCGCCGGGATGTTGTCGGACGGCGAGGTCTCGTAGAACTTGTCGATGACCGCCGCGCTCTGCCACGCCGCGTCGGACAGCTCGCCATCGAGCGCGATCGGCGCGGTGGTCTTCGGGACGTTCATCGGCCCGGGAGGGGGCGGGGTCTGCGGCGCGGGCGGCGTTTGCGCCATGGCGGCGAAGGCGGTGCAACACAGGACGAGAGCGATCAGGCTCCGTTTCGACATACGTGGGTCATCCTCCGTACGAAGCATTACGTAGATGGACGGGGGAAGTTGCGTTTGGTTAGTTTTTGGTTGCGCGGTTGCGCGGTTGCGCGGTTGCGCGGTTCTACTCCGAGTAGCGCATTTGACAACTTGCTGCATTCCGAGGGAGCCTCGGATTGGCGAACCCGCCGAGAAAACGCAGAATGTCACCCATTGCGTCACTCCTTCGCGACGCACCTCCTCGAAGAGACACCCGCACGATCAGGAGTTGCGGCCATGCCGACGTAAGACGACGATGATCTACACGCACATCCTGCACAACAGACCGGAGGCCGTGGCGCGCGCAGCCCGATGGGCACGCTGCTCACGGAGGGCGTCGATGATGAGTATGGCTGATGCAGCCTATCGCCAGTCCGATAGACCGCCACCCTCGCCGCCCATCCACCGTCTCTGTCGTTGCAGGTTCTGATAGGCTGCATGAAGGAATGATGGGCTGTTGCAGCCTAAAAGAGCTTAGCGACGAGTTGGGCGGCTACGGCGAGCACTGTGAACGAGCACATACGAACGGCCAATGAAGCCATGGTCCGTGGCGACCATGACACCGCGCTCGCTGAGTACTACGAAGCCTTGAATGATCCCACGGCGGATGAAACGGATCGTCGGATCGCGAGGAATAGGTTGATAGAGCTTGCTCCCGAGCAGGTGTACGGAAGCACCGCCAGCTGGGAGGCTCTCTACCATCGGAAGACATGTCCGGCGAAACAAGCGACTTGGCGCAACCACCTTGTGACCTTCAGAGACTGGCGAGAAGCCGAGTCAGCTGGCTATACCGCGTGCGGGCAATGCAATCCACCACGTCCAGGGAGTGTGCCACTGTAGAAAACATGGTCGCCGCCCAACTCGCGCTTGCAGCGGGCGCCGCCCCGCGCGTTGGTGCGTCGCGAGTGCGTTACCCTTCGGCGTGCGGGTCGGCGCCGCTGAAGCGCAAATCCGTTAGGCCGTCCGTGGCCACAACGCTCCGCGTCCTTGCGCGTTATTCGTCGAATTGATCACTGTCAATATTTGCGCGTTCCCCCCGCAGCGCTGAAGGTGAGGTGCGGCAGCGACCGGCTTCCGCTCCCCTCCCAGGTGCGCTGGGCGACAACCCCCTTCACCTCCACCCACCACCCGCGGTAGGGTTTGTCGCCCAGCGCACCTTGCCCACCCATACGCTCGCCCGTCGCTTGCCGCACCTCACCGCGCCACCCACCCTCCGCGCGTTCGGACAAAGTGTTGGGCCGTCGCGGCGCTTGCCGGTCACGTTCTCAAGGTTGGCTCACAGTTCGCGGGCAAGCTCCGCGCCGGCCCAACACCTTGTCCTCGGCGCGCAGCCCCCGCGCCGTCGCTGCTCCCACCCGGGAAACGACGAGAGTCACGCAAGCTCGGATCGGATAGAAGTGCCCTGCGATCACTTTTTTTCGATCAGCGATCACATAAATTCGACCCGCGATCACTTTTAAGCGACGCGCGATCACTTTAATCTCGTCTGGAGGACAGTGAATCCGATCCTTGGATCACATTAAAGTGATCGTCGGTCGGATGAATCTCACTTTGAGGACAGTGAATCCGACCCGTGATCGCTTTTATCTGATCGGAGGTTACTTTCACGATCGTGGTCGCGGTTCGGCGGCGTCACGTTCCCCCTCGCAGCTCAGGGTGTAGCGAGATTGCGGGCCGCGACCAGCAAAACGCGCCTCCCCGCACACGCCGTCGTGCTGCATTCGGCCCCTTCACACCTATCCGCCACCCGCGGTAGGCTGAATGCAGCACGACGGCGCTTCACACCCACCCGACGCACGCTCGTCGCGGCCCTGGTTGTAAGGCACCCCCGCCCTCGCGCGCCGAACTCACGAATGCATGCCGTGACACGGCAGGGGAGCGTGAATTCGGCGCGCTCCCACCCGGGAGACCGCTGCTCCCGCCACCCCCCGCATGCACGACACCGCTTTTCATGGTTGCCGAAACCGGCTGCCGGAACTACGTTAGCTTGTTGTGGAGGCAGATATGGCAGAAGAGGGGTTCGCTGGTTTGAGTCCGAAAGACATCACTGTCGATGAAGAGGGCCGGGTTATCATCACGGATCCCGAGGTTGCCGAGCGCCTGAGAGGAGATGCGCAGCTTCGTCGTCGCGTCGTTAATCACGGCTGCAACACTGTCACGGGCTGCGGTACCGGTCAGAACATCGGCTGCAACTTTACACGGTGATATGTGGGCATTATCGAGGAATCGCCCAACCTCCCGCTGTCTGAAGCAGAGCTCGACCTCGGCGAGGAACTCGTCGCGTCATTTTCAAGCACGAGTCTCAACTTAATATTGCTCGCCACGGAACAGTGCAACTTCCGGTGCACATATTGTTACGAGGACTTCGCAATAGGCCGAATGGCACCGGAGGTGGTCGAGGGGGTCAAACGTCTTATCGATCGACGTATCGATGGGTTGCGAGAACTTTCAATCTCTTGGTTCGGCGGTGAGCCGTTACTTGCGCGCGATATACTCGAAGAGATTTCAACCCACGTACTCCATGCGCAATCGACAAGGCCCGCCGTATCGTATCGAGGCGACATCACGACTAACGGTAGTCTGCTTACAGACACAGTCGTCGACAAACTAGTCGAGCTCGGTATCCGCTTCATACAAGTGTCGTTAGATGGGCCGGAGGCCTTACACGATTCGACGCGACGCCGTACTACAGGCAGAGGATCGTTTCGTCAAATTTGGAAGAATCTTCTCAGTATCCGACAAGGCAAACTGGATCTGGAGGTCTTGCTGAGGATTCATCTGACGCCTCTGAACATCCATGTTATGGATGACTTCCTGCGCGAACTTCGCGACACCTTTCTGTCGGATTCACGATTCAGAGTGTTTTTGAAACCGGTCGAACGTATGGGCGGCCCGAATAACGATACGATAGACGTTATACCGCATGAAGATCACCGTCGTGTAGTGGCGTCATTGAAAGCTGCTCTTCATCTCGAGGGGCGTGACACCGGCCTATTTCAAGGCGAGAACATCTGCTATGCCGCGCGTGCGAACTCCCTCATGATTCGCGCCGACGGCCGGATCGGTAAGTGTACGGTGGCGATGTCTGATCCTGCGAACACGATTGGCCAATTACTATCAAATGGCTTATTACGAATCGACAATTCCGTTCTTCGGCCGTGGCTGAGGGGCTGGCAGACCGGTGATCGTGCTGTTCTTGCATGTCCTTATGTTGCCATAGCGGCCGGTAGTGCCGTTCGCTAGCGGCGCAAAGCCAGCCTAGCTTTGATGCGAAGCTGGCACGTAATACGTTAGCGTTTTGTGGGGGAAATATGGCAGATGAGGGGTTCGCTGGTTTGAGTCCGGAAGACATTACTGTTGATGACGAGGGCCGTGTTGTCATCACGGATCCCGAGGTTGCCGAACGCCTGAGGGGAGATGCGCAGCTTCGTCGTCGCGTCGTTAATCATGGCTGCAACACTGTCGCGGGCTGCGGTATGGGTCAGAACATCCGCTGCAACTTTACAGGGTGATACGTGGAGTGCGGTTCGTCATATTCATCGCATGGGTAATTCTTTGGCTCGTAATATTTGCGCCGGCGCAAGGCTTGTACTGGCTGGCTGCACGCACGGGAGCTGAACTTCATTAAGGTCGGCAAGTAAGTTCTGCTCCTGATACTCAGCATCGTCGCAATTTTTCAGGCTAAGCAAAGACCCGGGCGGCCTAACCTGTTGCGTGTCAGGACGTTGTTCCGGTCCAGGCGACTGATGGGTGGATTGTAGGCGAGAGCAGAGTGAGCGCGATGGTAGTTGTAGAAATGCAGGTACGGCGTGAGCCACCGCCTGCGCTCCTCCGAGCTGTCGTACGAGAAGCGATACGCCCACTCTCGTAGCAGGGTCTGGATGAACTGCTCGGCCTTTCCGTTCGTGCGTGGCGTGTAGGGGCGAGTGCGCTTGTGGCGAACCCGAGCGTCTCGCAGCTGGTCGCGAACTGCCTGGCGAGGAACGCCGAGCCGTTATCCGTCATCACCCTCTCGACCTTCACGTTCTGCCGGGCGAACCA
>Ga0207708_10000450_pt1 | contig 31989 bp, 32 predicted proteins | sample KBSK5101metaG_FD_184340 | JGI IMG/M metagenome (GOLD analysis project Ga0207708, IMG submission 184340) | Corn, switchgrass and miscanthus rhizosphere microbial communities from Kellogg Biological Station, Michigan, USA - KBS K5-10-1 metaG... | ecosystem: Host-associated > Plants > Roots >... | reverse complement strand
CTCGCAACTGATCCGCAGCCCCAAAGTCGACTGGTGGCCGGGCAGCGTCAAGACGTCGGGCGGGCTGCATATCCCACCACCTGGTTTGGGGCACCGTGTTGCTGATCGTCTGCGGTTCGCCAAAACCGTCGCCGGCATGGACCGCGTGCTGGGCGATTCGAGTCACCGTGCCAGAGCGCGGGACCGCGCGCTGCGCGCTCGGTGGCGACGCGCCGGCGGCAGCGCCTGTGGGGGGGTTGCTGGCGCAGTTGCGCCACGCGCCGGTCCACGCCCCCACCGCACGACCAGCGGGCGCGCTGACCGAGGCGGGCACTGGAGACCGTCGGTCGGGGCCGACTAGCGACCGCCAACCGATCTCTAAACCCGAGCTGCTTCGGACTGGGTCGGATCGCTAGCGCCTAGGACGAGCAGCACGTGTCGCGACCCTACCTCCGACCTGCCTGCTTTCCGCATAGAACCACAAGCCGCTCGAAGCGTCGCAGCGCGGGCCGAACCCGTCGTCTCGGCGCGACATCCGGACGCCTGACCGTACTTCGGCTCTACTACGAACGACCGTCCTATCCGCCTACCACAGCTCTGCTGGTCGAATCAGCGTGGCGATCGACCCAGCCGCAGGCGCCGCTTCGCGACCCCCAAATCTCCGGCACACGCTGCGTCGGACGTACATCAGCATGAAGCTCGAGGCGGGCGCGAGCGTTCCGTATGTGATGGGCCAGGTGGGGGCACGCGCACCCGGATACGACGCTGCGGATCTACGCCAAGGTCCTCAACCGTGACGGCTCGGCGCTCGGGCGGACGTTCGACGCGCTGATGGAAGGCGCGGTGCCGGCCGCCGGCAGCGACTCCAGAGCGGGTTTTGGGCAGACGATTGGGCAGACGGCCGCAGAAACGCAGTTGGACAGGCTGCGGGCGGAGTGGGAGATCGAGGGGAAATAGCCGTTTTAGCAGGACTTTTCCCTACGCGCCCGGCAGGATTTGAACCTGCGACCTCTCGCTCCGGAGGCGAGCGCTCTATCCACTGAGCTACGGGCGCCTGCGCGGGTCAGACTAGCGGCGCGTGGTCGTCGCGATCATCTCCGACACCCATCTGCCGCGCGGGGCGCGGCGGCTCCCCGACGACTGCGTCGCCCGGCTGCGCTCCGCCGACCTGATCCTGCACGCCGGCGACATCTCCACGGTCGCCGTCCTGCGCGAGCTCGAGGCGCTCGGTCCGCCCGTCGCCGCCGTCCACGGCAACGTCGACGAGCCGGCGCTGACCGAGCTGCTGCCGGCCGAGCGCACGGTGGAGGCCGACCGAGCCCGCATCGCCCTCACCCACGACGCCGGGCCGACGACCGGCCGCCTGGAGCGCCTGCGCACGCGCTTCCCCGCCGCCGACGCCGTCGTCTTCGGCCACTCGCACATCCCGCTGCACGAGCGCGCGCCCGACGGCTTCCAGATCTTCAACCCCGGCAGCCCGACGGACCGGCGGCGCCAGCCGCGCCACACCATGGGGTGCGCGCGGACCGACGCCGCGGGTGGGCTGGAGTTCGAGCTCGTCGAGCTTTAGGGCTCGATCGTCGTCGCGGTCACCTTGACGGTGGCCGACTTCGAGGAGCTGTTGACGACCTTGGCCTGGCAGACGGAGCCGCCCTGGGCCGAGCCCTTGGTGATCTTGACCTTGCTCTTGTCGCCGCTGGTCACGGAGGCCGAGCACTTGTACTTCGAGTTCCCGTTCTTGAGCGCGTCGGGATACGCCACGACGATCGTCTTGGTCGCGCGCTTGGCGACGGTGACGGTCTTGGACTTCGTCTTCGTCGCGGCGGCGGCGACGGCCACGAGGGCGAGCGCGAGCACGGCGGCGAGTGCGACGGTGAGGAGGGAGCGTCGGGTCATGGCGCGACCGTACTACGCTCGCGCGTATGGATTTGGAGGTGTTTTTCGCCGGTACGGCGGGGTCCGTGCCGACGGGTCGGCGCGGGATGCCGGCGCTGCTCGTGCGGCGTGGGGGAGAGCGGATCCTGTTCGACTGCGGGGAGGGCACGCAGCGCCAGCTCGTTTCCTCGGTGGGCCTCGCCGACCTCGACGCGCTGTTCCTCACGCACTTCCATCTGGACCACTGGCTGGGCATCCCCGGCCTGCTCAAGACCTTCGCCCTGCGCGACCGCGATCGCCCGCTGACCATCAACGGGCCGCCCGGCCTGAGCAACCTCATGGGCATGCTGCGCCCGATCGTCGGCAAGCTGCCCTACGACGTCAAGCTGGTCGAGCTCGAGGCCGGCGAGCCTATGCGCCGCGACGGCTACGCCATCGCCCCGTTCCGCGTCGAGCACCGCTCCACCCGTGCCTTCGGCTACGCGCTGGTCGAAGACGAGCGCCCGGGCGCCTTCGACCCGGTCGAGGCGCAGCGCCTGGGCGTGACGCCGGGTCCCGACTTCGGCCGCCTGCAGCGCGGCGAGCCCGTCGACGGCGTCGTCCCCGGGCAGGTCATGGGGCCGCCGCGCGCCGGGCGCAAGATCGTCCTCTCCGGCGACACCGCGCCCAGCGACGCGGTCCGGGTAGCGGCCCACGAGGCCGACCTGCTCGTCCACGAGGCGACCTTCCTGGAGGAGGAGACCGAGCGCGCGGCTGACACCGGCCACTCGACCGCGCGCCAGGCCGCCACCATCGCCCATGAGGCCAACGTGCGCATGCTCGCGCTCGTCCACCTCTCGACCCGCTACTTCGCGCGCGACGTGCGCGACGAAGCCTGCGCGACCTTCCCCAACACCGTCATCCCGCGCGACTTCGACGCCGTCGAGCTGCCGTTCCCCGAGCGCGGCGAGCCCCGCCTGATCCGCTGGGACGAGCGCGAGCCCGAGCCCGTCGAGACAGGCTGAGCCATGAGCGTCTGAGCGCCACCGTGCTGCCGCCGCCGCCGTTGCTAGCCTGCGGAGCGTCGGTTCCTTTAACCCGGTCCCGTGAGACCAGGAAGGGGCACGCTCATAGACGTAGCGGAAAAGGTCGTCCTCGACAGCGAGGCCATGCGCCGCACACTCGTGCGGATCGGTCACGAGATCGTCGAAGGCAATGCAGATCGCGAGGTCGCCATCGTCGGCATCCACCGTCGCGGCGCCATCCTTGCCACGCGGCTGCACCAGCTCGTCTCCGACCTGCTGGACGAGGACCTGCCCCTCGGCGACATCGACATCGCGTTCTACCGCGACGACTTCGCCACGCGGCCCCAGCACCCCGTCGTGCACGCCTCGCACCTGGACTTCGCGATCGCGCAGCGCACGGTCGTCGTGGTCGACGACGTCCTCTACACCGGCCGCACAGTGCGGGCGGCGATCGAGGCCCTGTTCGACTACGGCCGGCCCCAGCGGGTCCAGCTCGCCGTGCTGGCCGATCGCGGCCACCGCGAGCTGCCCATCCGTCCCGACTACGTCGGCAAGAACCTCCCCACCGCCCGGGCCGAGCGCGTCAACGTCCGGGTCGAGGAGCTCGACGGAATCGACGAGGTGACCATCACCCAGCCACAGGAGGCGCCCCTCGCATGATGCATCTGCTCTCCATCGAGCCCCTGACCCGTGACGAGATCGAGCGCATCCTCGACCGCGCCGACTCCTTCGCCGAGGTGTCGGGACGCGAGATCAAGAAGGTGCCGGCCCTGCGCGGCCGGACGGTGGTCAACCTGTTCTACGAGTCCTCCACCCGCACCTCGTCGAGCTTCGACCTGGCCGCCAAACGCTTGAGCGCCGACGTCGTCTCGGTGCGCAGCGCCGGCTCGGCGGTCGACAAGGGCGAGTCGCTCAAGGACACCATCCAGACGCTCTCGGCCTACGACCCGGCCGCCATCGTCATCCGCTCCCCGCACGTGGGCGCCGCCGAGCTGGTCACGCGCTGGACCCCTGCCGCGGTCGTCAACGCGGGCGACGGCAAGCACGAGCACCCGACCCAGGCGCTGCTCGACGTCTACACGCTGCGGCACAAGCTCGGGTCGCTCGAGGGGCGCTCGATCTGGATCGTCGGCGACGTCGCGCACTCGCGCGTGGCCCGCTCGAACATCCTCGCCTTCCGCAAGCTCGGTGCCGAGGTCACCGTGTGCGGCCCGCCCACGCTGCTGCCGCGCGGGATCGAGGCCCTCGGCTGCAAGGTCGCCTACAACCTCGACGACGGCCTCGCCGGCGCCGACGTGGTCTACGCGCTGCGGATGCAGCGCGAGCGCATGACCGAGGCCTTCGTGCCCTCGCTGCGCGAGTACGCGGAGCGCTACCAGATCGACGGTCGCCGGCTGCAGCCGCGCCAGATCCTCATGCACCCCGGCCCGGTCAACCGCGGGGTCGAGCTCGCCCCCGAGGTCATCGACTCTCCGCAGGCGGCGATCGCCGCCCAGGTGCAGGCCGGCGTGGTGGTGCGCATGGCCGTCCTCTACGAGCTGCTCGCCCACGACCCCGAGCCGGCGAGTGGGCAGGCCGATCTCAGCCAGCGCCTGACCCCGCAGCCGGCATGAGCGCGCTCTCCCGCATGCCCGCAGCGCCCGCCGACCTGCTCGTGACCGGCGCCCACGTGCTCGACCCCCGCACGGACCTCGACCGCCGCATCGACGTACTCGTCCGCGGCGGCGAGATCGCCGAGCTGGGGGAGGGGCTGGCGGCGCCCGAGGGCGTCGAGACCGTCGACGCCGGCGGCACCCACCTGCTCCCCGCCTTCGTCGACCCGCACGTGCACCTGCGCGTCCCGGGCCAGGAGCACAAGGAGGACATCGAGACCGGCACCCGCGCTGCCGCCGCGGGCGGGTTCTGCGCGATCATCGGCATGCCGAACACGGCGCCGCCGATCGACAGCGCCTCGGTGCTGCGCTCGGTGGCCGACCTGGCCGGCGTCCACGCCCGCGTTCCCGTCGGGTTCCTCGCCGCCGCCACCGTCGGCCAGCGGGGCCAGTCGCTGACCGAGATGGCCGAGCTGCGCGACGCCGGCGCGCTCGGGTTCACCGACGACGGCCTGCCGATCGCCAGCGCGAACATGCTGCGCCGGGCCCTGCAGTACCAGAAGCTCTGCGGCGGGGTGGTCGCCCTGCACGAGGAGGACCCGACGCTGTCGGGCGAAGGCGTCATGCACGAGGGCGCGGTCAGCGCCCTGCTCGGGCTGGCCGGCATCCCGTCGATCTCGGAGTCGACGATGATCGCGCGCGACGCCGCCATCGCCGCCTACGAGGACGGCCGCATCCACATCCAGCACCTCTCCGCCGAGGCGTCGGTCGAGGCGGTGGCCGCGGCCAAGGCGGCGGGCGTGCGCCTGACCGCCGAGGTCACCCCGCACCACCTGACCCTGACGGAAGAGGACGTGCGCGGCCTCGACACGGCGATGAAGTTCAACCCGCCCGCGCGGGCCGAGAGCGACCGGCTCGCCCTCCTCGAGGCCCTGCGCGACGGCACCATCGACTGCCTCGGGACCGACCACGCCCCGCACGCGCCGCACGAGAAGGAGGTCCCGTTCGAGGAGGCGCTGATGGGGACGACCGGGCTCGAGACCGCCTTTGCCGCGCTCAACACGTTCCTCATCGAGCCCGGCGTCCTGCCCCTGGGCCTGGTGGTCGAGCGGCTGACCGCCGGGGGCGCGCTGTTCGGGCTGCCGGTGCCGCGCATCGCCGTCGGCGAGCCCGCCAACCTCGCGCTGGTGGCGCTGGACCGGGTCTGGCGGCCGGTCGAGGCCGGCTACGAGAGCCGCTCGGAGAACTCCTGCTTCCACGAGCGCGAGCTGCGCGGGCGCGTGCTCATGACCGTCGCCGCCGGCGCCGTCGCCTACCGCGAGCGCACCTTCGCCCTGTCGGCCGCATGACCACCTCCTTCGTCCTCCTCGAGGACGGGACGCGGTTCGACGGCGAGGCCGTCGCCGCGCCCGGGCCGGTGACCGGCGAGGTCGTGTTCAACACGGCCATGTCCGGCTACCAGGAGGCGGTCACCGACCCGTCCTACGCGGGCCAGATCATCACCTTCACCTATCCCCACGTGGGCAACTACGGCGCATCGGCCGAGGCCATGGAGTCCGATCGCGCGCACGCGCGCGCGGTGATCATGCGCGCGGCCGTCAACGCCGAGGCGGCGGCCGGGGCCGAGCGCGGGTGGCTGGACTGGCTCGAGGACTGCGGCGTGCCCGCGATCACGGGCGTCGACACCCGCGCCCTGGTGCGCCACCTCCGCGACCGCGGCGCCATGCGCGGCGGCATCTTCGCGGCCGAGGTGCCCGAGGCCGAGGCCATGGAGCGCGTGCGGGCCGAGCCGCCGATGGCGGGCCAGGACCTCGCCCGCAGCGTGTCTCCGGACCGCATGGTCGAGGTCGGGGACGGCGACGGGCCGCGGATCGCAGCGCTGGACACGGGGATCAAGCTGTCGATCGTGCGCAACCTGGTCGCGCGCGGGGCCCGGGTCGCGCTGCACCCGTGCACGGCGGGGCCGGATGAGCTCCTGGCCGGCGACCCCGACGCGATCTTCCTGGCCAACGGGCCCGGCGACCCGGCGGCGCTGGACTACATCGTCGACACCGTCCGCGAGCTCGTGGGGCAGCGGCCGGTGTGGGGCATCTGCCTCGGCCATCAGCTGCTGTGCCGGGCGGTCGGCCTCGACACCTTCAAGCTCCCGTTCGGGCACCGCGGCGCCAACCACCCGGTCAAGGACCTCGAGACCGGGCGCATCGAGATCACGTCGCAGAACCACGGCTTCGCCGTCCTCGGCCCCGACGGCGGCCAGCGCATCGAGGCCGACGAGCCCGTGCGCTGGGAGACCGACTTCGGCGCCGCCGCCCTGAGCCACGTCAACCTCTACGACCGCACGGTGGAGGGGCTGACCCTGCTCGACGTTCGCGGGGGCACGGTCCAGTACCACCCGGAGGCCGGCCCAGGCCCGCACGACTCGCTGTACCTGTTCGATCGGTTCCTGGAACGGATCGCGGCATGAAGCGGCCGTGGCAGCGCCGGGAGAACGGTGGCCCGCCCGCCGGGTCCTCTTCGAGTGCAGAGACCGGCCCCGGCGGGCGGGCAGCTACACGCGACGGCTCGCGCCTGAACCTCCGGCCTGAGCGCCGCGTTCGAAGGAACGCCACCCTCGTTCTCCGCGGAGGGATCGGCCGGTAGTGCCTCGGCGCGGCGACATTTCCAAGATCCTCGTTTTGGGCTCCGGGCCGATCGTCATCGGCCAGGCGGCCGAGTTCGACTACTCGGGCGCGCAGGCGTGCAAGGTCCTGCTCGAGGAGGGCTACGAGGTCGTGCTCGTCAACTCGAACCCGGCCACGATCATGACCGACCCCGAGTTCGCCACCGCGACCTACGTCGAGCCGCTGCTCCCCGGCCCGGTCGAGCAGATCATCGCGCGCGAGCGCCCCGACGCCCTCCTGCCCACCCTGGGGGGCCAGACGGCGCTGAACCTGGCCAAGGACCTGGCCGAGAGCGGCGTGCTCGAACGGCACGGGGTCGAGCTCATCGGCGCCACGCTGGACGCCATCCGCACCGCCGAGGACCGCGAGCTCTTCCGCGACGCCATGCAGGAGGCGGGCCTGGGCATGCCCGGCTCGGCCATCGTGCACACGGTCGAGGAGGCGCGCAACGTCATCGCGGACCTCGGCCTGCCCGTCGTCGTCCGCCCCGCCTACACCCTGGGCGGCCGCGGCGGCGGCGTCGCCCGCAACGAGCTCGAGTTCGAGAAGGCGGTGCGCCACGGCCTGGCCACCTCGCCGATCTCGCAGATCCTCATCGACCAGTACCTCGAGGGCTGGGGCGAGTTCGAGCTCGAGGTCATGCGCGACCGCAACGACAACGTCGTCGTGATCTGCTCGATCGAGAACATCGACCCCATGGGCGTGCACACCGGCGACAGCGTCACCGTCGCGCCGCAGCAGTCGCTGACCGACCGCACCTACCAGCGCCTGCGCGACCAGGCGCTGGCAGTCATCCGCGCCGTCGGCGTGGAGACCGGCGGCTCCAACGTGCAGTTCGCCGTCAACCCCGAGACCGACGAGATCCTGGTCATCGAGATGAACCCGCGCGTGTCGCGCTCGAGCGCTCTGGCCTCCAAGGCCACCGGGTTCCCGATCGCGAAGATCGCCGCCCGGCTCGCGGTCGGGTACGCGCTCGAGGAGATCCCCAACGACATCACCCGCCTGACCCCGGCCAGCTTCGAGCCCACCATCGACTACGTGGTGGTCAAGTGGCCGCGGTTCGCGTTCGAGAAGTTCCCCGGCGTCGACGAGCAGCTGACCACCCACATGAAGTCGGTGGGGGAGGTCATGGCCATCGGCCGGACCTTCCAGCAGGCCTTCGCCAAGGCCATGCGCTCGCGCGAGCTCGACGCCCCGCCGTCTTTCGACGGCGACCTGCTCGCGCGCCTGGAGCGCCCCGACGCCTGGCGCTACGACGTGCTCCTCGAGGCGCTGCGCCGGGGCGCGAGCACCGAGGAGCTACACGCGCGCACGCGCATCGACCCGTGGTACCTGCGCGAGCTGGCCGAGCTCGCCGCCGACCCGGAGGCACCGTTCGCGGGCGAGCGCTCCTTCCGCTCGGTCGACACCTGCGCGGCCGAGTTCCCCGCCGCCACGCCCTACTACTACTCGGGCTGGGAGCGCCGCGCCGACCACGAGGTGCGCCGCGGCGACGCGCCCAGCGTGGTCATCCTCGGCTCGGGGCCCAACCGCATCGGCCAGGGCATCGAGTTCGACTACTGCTGCGTGCACGCGGCCATGACCGTGCGCGAGCAGGGCCGCGACGCGGTGATGGTCAACTGCAATCCGGAGACGGTCTCCACCGACTACGACACCTCCGACCGGCTGTACTTCGAGCCGCTGACGCTCGAGGACGTCCTCGCGGTGGTCGAGGTGGAGAAGCCGGAGGGCGTCATCGTGCAGTTCGGGGGTCAGACCCCCCTGAGGCTTGCAGCCGGACTGCAAGACGCCGGGGTGCCGCTGCTGGGCACGAGCGTCGAGGCCATCGACCTGGCCGAGGACCGGGGCCGCTTCGGCGCCCTGCTCGACCGGCTCGGGTATCGCGCGCCCGCGTATGCCACCGCGACCTCGGTCGTGGACGCGCTGAGCCGCGCGCCCGCGGTCGGCTTCCCGCTGCTCGTCCGGCCGTCCTACGTGCTCGGCGGCCGGGCCATGGAGATCGTCTACGACGACGCGGGGCTGCGCGACTACCTCGAGCGGACCCAGAACGGCAGCGAGCGCCAGATCTTCCTCGACCGCTTCCTCGAGGACGCCGCCGAGGTCGACGTCGACGCCCTGTGCGACGGCGAGGACGTGTGGATCGGCGGGATCATGCAGCACGTCGAGGAGGCCGGCGTGCATTCGGGCGATTCGGCCTGCGTACTGCCGCCGCACTCGCTCGGGCACGAGATGCTCGACGCCATCCGCGACCAGACGCGCGGCATCGCCCTGGCCCTCGGCGTGGTCGGCCTGCTCAACGTCCAGTTCGCCATCCACGGCGGCGAGCTCTACGTGATCGAGGCCAACCCCCGCGCGTCGCGCACGGTGCCGTTCGTGAGCAAGGCCACCGGTGTGCCGCTGGCCAAGATGGCGTGCCGCGTCATGCTGGGCGCGAAGCTCGCGGGCCTCGACCTGCCCGCCGACCCGATGGCGGGCGACCACGTAGCGGTCAAGGAGGCGGTGCTGCCCTTCGACCGGCTGGCCGGTTCGGACGCGCTGCTCGGCCCCGAGATGCGCTCGACCGGCGAGGTCATGGGCGTCGGCCGCGACTTCCCCACCGCCTTCGCCAAGGCGCAGGCCGCCGCCGGGGCGCGCCTGCCCGACGCCGGGACGGTGTTCATCACCGTGTCGGACCGCGACAAGCCCGCGGCTCTGGGCATCGCAGCCCAGCTGCACGACCTCGGCCTGCGCATCGTCGCCACCCGGGGCACGGCGCAGGCGATCGCGCGCATGGGCGTCCCCGTGCACACGCTGAACAAGATCGGCGAGGGCTCGCCGCACGTGGTCGACGAGATCGAGCGCGGCGCCGTCGACCTCGTCATCAACACGCCGGTGGGCACGGGCGCCCGTGCCGACGGCTACGAGATCCGTCGCGCCGCCATCGCCCGCGGCATCCCCTGCATCACCACGCTGTCGGGCGGGATGGCGGCCGCGCGCGCCATCGCCGCCGCGCGCGCCGGACGCGTTGCGCCCGTCCTCTCGCTGCAGGAGCTGCACGGCAGCCGGCCGCAGGCGGCCGAGGAGGCGGCGTGAGGCGCAAGGCGACGGTGGTCGAGGCGCGCGCGGTCGGCGCCTACCGCTGGCTTGCCTGTAGCGACGACGGCCCCACCCCACGGCCAGGGCAGTTCTACATGCTGGCTGCGGTCGAGGAGTGGGGAGGGGGAGACGGCGAGCGCCCCTTCCTTCCGCGCGCCTTCTCCTACCTGCGCGCAGGCGACGGCCGGATCGAGTTCCTGTGGGAGGACGTCGGGCCGGGCACGCGCCGGCTCTCCGCGCTGCAGGCCGGCGACGGCCTCTGGCTGCTCGGCCCGCTCGGGAACGGCTTCACCGCGGCGCCCGGCCCGCTGCTCGTGGGCGGCGGCATCGGCATCGTCCCGCTGGCCTGCTGGCAGGACACGGTCGGCGGCCTGGCCCTGCTCGGGTTCCGCGACGAGCGCCACGCCGAGGCGGCCGAGCTGATGAGCGGCGAGGTCGAGCTCGCCACCGACGACGGCTCCTCCGGCCACGCCGGCTTCGTGACCGAGCTGCTCGCCTCCGCGCTGGACCGCGACCCCGTCGTCACCGTCTACGCGTGCGGCCCGCCGCCGATGCTCGAGGGCGTGCGCGCGCTGTGCGCCGAGCGCGGCGTGCCCGCCCAGCTCGCGCTCGAGTCGGGTATGGCTTGCGGGTTCGGGGCCTGCTTCGGCTGCGTCGTGCCCACGCGCACGGGCTACGTGCGCCTGTGCGTCGACGGCCCGGTGCTGGCCGCGGCCGAGCTGGAGGCCGTGGCGTGATCGACTTCTGCGGGATCGCGCTCGAGCACCCGGTCATCAACGCATCGGGCACCTTCGACGCCATCGCGGCCCGCCGCGCCTTCGGCGACGCCATCCTCGAGCGGTTCCCGTTCAGCGCCTTCGTGTCCAAGACCGTGACCCTGGAGCCGCGCGAGGGCAACCCGCCGCCGCGGCTGTGGGAGCAGGGCGCGGGGCTCGTCAACTCGATCGGCCTGCCCAACAAGGGCCTGCGCGGCTACCTCGAGCACGACCTCCCGGAGCTGGCCGAGCTGCCGGTTCCGCTCATCGTCAACGTCATGGGCTCGACCCGTGAGGAGGTCGCCACGCTGGTCGCCGCCTTCGCCGAGCGCGATGTGGTCGCCGCACTCGAACTCAACCTGAGCTGCCCGAACGTCAAGACCGGACTCGACTTCGGCGTCGATCCGGCCGCCACCGAGGGCCTCATCGCGCACGTCCGGCCGCTCACCGACAAGCCGCTCATCGTCAAGCTCACGCCCAACGCGACCGACTCCGCCGCGGTGGCCGAGGCCGCTCGCGACGGCGGCGCCGACGCCGTCTCGCTCATCAACACCCTACGGGCGATGCCGCTGCACCCCATGACCGGCGAGCCGTGGCTGGGCGGGCGCACGGGCGGCGCTTCGGGGCCCGCGATCCGGACCATCGCCCTGGCCCAGGTCGCGCAGGTTGCCGCGCGGGTGGACCTGCCCATCGTGGGCATGGGCGGCGTCCAGCGCGGCCGCGACGCGCTCGACCTCATGCACGCGGGAGCGACTATCGTCGCGGTCGGGACCGAGAGCTTCCGCGACCCTCTCGCAGCCACGCGAATTGTCCACGAGATGACCCCAAGCGAGGACTCGAGGTCGTTGGAGGCTCCCTCGACGGCGCGTTGAAGGATCGGGAGCCGTCCGGCCCCACAGAAAAGGCCTGGAAAACAACCCTTTTCACTGCTTCGTGACAAGTGAGAACTTGACCTCAGGTTGAGGTCGAAGCGAATTTGCCCGTTCCCGCTTGATCGCTGCCGCGTGGGATGAAAGAGTGCTTTCTCGATGCCGCCGGCCGCCCATACGACCGCCACGCGCTCGGCGGCGACTCCCGAAAGGTCTCTCGTGCAGCGGATGGACGCCCTCAGCCGTGCGAACCAGATCCGCACCCGTCGCGCGCAGCTCAAGCGCGACCTCAAGGCCGGCCGCGCCTCGATCCAGGACGTGCTTCTGCAGCCGCCCGATTGGGTCGAGACCGCCAAGGTGTTCGACATGATGCTCGCGGTCCCGAAGTACGGCCGGGTCAAGGTCAACAAAGTCCTGCAAACGTGCCGTATCTCGCCGTCGAAGACCATCGGCGGCCTGTCGGAGCGCCAGCGGTCCGAGCTGGTCGCGCTCCTGCGCTCGCGCTGAGCCCGAGCCGCGTCTTCGTCATCACCGGCCCCTCCGGGGTGGGGAAGGGCACGCTCATCCGCGGCCTGCGCTCCCGCATCCCCGCGCTCGAGCTGTCGGTGTCGGCGACCACACGCAAGCCGCGCCCGGGCGAGGAGAACGGCGCCGACTACCACTTCCTCTCCGACGCCGAGTTCGACGAGCGCCTGCGCGCGGGCGAGTTCCTCGAGCACGCCAGCTACTCGGGCAACCGCTACGGCACCCTGCGGTCCGAGCTCGCGCGACGCGCCGCCGCCGGCGTCCCGGTGGTGCTCGAGATCGAGGTCCAGGGCGCGCGCCAGATCCGCGAGGCCATGCCCGAGGCCGAGCAGGTCTTCATCGCCCCGCCCTCGGTGGACGCGCTCCGGGAGCGCCTGGTCGGTCGCGGCACCGACGCCGCCGAGGACGTCGAGCGGCGCCTCGCCACGGCCCTCGACGAGCTCGAGGCCGAGCCCGAGTTTGGCCACGTCGTGGTCAACGATCGGCTCGAGACCGCGGTTGGCGAGCTGGAGCGCATCGTGCGAGACAGCCTGGATCGGCCGCTAGACTCGGACACGTGATCAAGCCACGCATCGACGAGCTTCTGGGCGAGGTCGACTCGAACTACGCCTCCGTGATCGTCGCCGCCAAGCGCGCGCGACAGATCAACTCGTACTACCACAACCTCGGCGAGGGGACGTTCGACGAGTTCCCGCCTCCGATGGTCGAGACGCGATCAAAGAACTACCTCACGATCGCGCTCGAGGAAGTCGCCGCGGGCAAGATCAAGTACCACTACCGGTAGGTCCGGTGGCGTGGCGCGGCTGCTGCTCGGAGTCTCGGGGGGCATAGCCGCCTACAAGGCGCTGGAGCTGGCACGCTTGGCCACGGTGCAGGGCCACGCGGTGCGCGTGATCTGCACCGAGACGGCGCTGCGCTTCGTCGGCCGCGCGTCGTTTGCCGCCATCACCGGCGCGCCCGTGCTCGTCGACGAGTTCGAGCCTGACCCCGCCCGCGGCGCCTTCCCCGACCAGCGCCCGCCCGACCACGCGCCGCTCTCCCACCTCGAGCTGGTGGCCAACGCCGACGCCTACGTGATCGCGCCCGCCTCGGCGAACACGCTGGCCAAGCTCGCCACCGGCCTGGCCGACAGCCTCGTCACCACCGCCGCCCTGGCTGCGCGATGCCCGCTGCTCGTGGCGCCGGCCATGAACAACCACATGTGGGAGCACCCGGCGACCCAGGCCAACGTCGAGATCCTGCGCGCGCGCGGCGTCGACGTGCTCGAGCCGGGCACCGGCGCGCTGGGCTCGCGCGGCGAGTGGGGCGCGGGGCGGCTGCCCGAGCCGCCCGACCTGCTCGCGGCGGTGGAGGCGACGCTGGCCGGCGAGGCCGACCTCGCCGGCGTGCGCGTGCTGATCACCGCCGGGGGCACTCGCGAGCCAATCGACGCGGTGCGCTTCGTCGGCAACCGCTCCTCCGGCCGCATGGGCTTCGCGGTGGCCGAGGAAGCCGCCCGCCGCGGCGCCGCGGTGACCTGCCTGGCCGCCAACGTGGGACTTCCCCGCCACGCGGGTATCGAGTACGTCGAGGTCGAAACCGCCTCCGAGCTGGCCGACGCGGCGCGTAGCCGCTTCGCTGCGTGCGATGTTCTGGTCATGGCGGCGGCGGTGGGTGACTTCCGGCCGACCAGCGCGGCCGCCGACAAGATCAAGAAGGACGGAGCCGCCAACGGCATGGAGCTGGCACTGGAGCGCACCGAGGACATCCTGGCCGGCCTCTCCGCCCGCCGGCGGCCCGACCAGGTGCTGGTCGGCTTCGCGGCCGAGTTCGGCGCCGGCAACGCCGTCGCCTACGGCCGCGACAAGCTGGCCCGCAAGGGGTTGGATGCCGTGGTGGTCAACGACATCTCACGCTCCGACATCGGCTTCGACGCCGATGCCAACGAGGTGACCATCCTCACCGCGCGCGGCGAGCGCCACGTCGCGCGCACGGCCAAGGCCCAGGTGGCGCGCCAGGTGCTCGACGCGGTGGTCGAGCTACGTCGGGAGGAGAAGGATGGAGCCGGTCGAGCTCCCGCGGGTCGAGCAGCAAGAGCTTGAGACAGCCGCCGCGGTCGCGCGCAGGATCGCGGCCAACGTGGGACGCGCGGTGGAGGTGCGAGAGGACGTGCTCGACTTCGTGCTGGTCGCGCTGGCCGCGCGCGGCCACGTGCTCATCGAGGACTACCCGGGCGTGGGCAAGACGGCCCTGGCGCGCTCGCTGGCGCTGTCGATCGACGGCGCCTTCGCACGCATCCAGTGCACGGCCGACCTGCTGCCCGCCGACGTGGTCGGCACCGCGGTCTACAACCAGCGCGAGGAGCGCTTCGAGTTCCGCCCCGGGCCGATCTTCGCCAACGTCGTCCTCGTCGACGAGGTCAACCGCGCGTCGCCGAAGACGCAGTCCGGCCTGCTCGAGTGCATGCAGGAGCAACGGGTCACCGTCGACGTGCACACGCACGAGCTGGCACACCCGTTCATCGTGCTCGCGACCCAGAATCCGATGGAGTACGCGGGCACCTACCCGCTGCCCGAGTCCCAGGTCGACCGCTTCATGATGCGGCTGTCCATGGGCTACCCGAGCGCCGGAGCCGAGGCGGGCATGCTGGCCGCGCACGAGACCGGCGACCGCGTGCTCGAGCTCGAGACCGTGGCCGACACGACCGAGGTGCTGGCCCTGCAGGACGCGGCCGCCCGGGTGCGCGCGGCGCCGGCCCTGCGCGATTACATCGTCGCCCTGCTCGGGCACACGCGCGCCGACCCGCGGGTCGAGCTCGGCGCGAGCCCGCGTTCGGGCGTCATGCTGCTGCGCGCGGCCAAGGCCCGCGCCCTGCTCGAGGGCCGCGACCACGCGCTGCCCGACGACGTCCAGGCGCTGGCCCAGCCGGTGCTGGCCCACCGCATCATGCTCGCGCCGGAGGCGGCCGAGGCCTCCGGCGGCGCCGTCGTCGCCGACGCGATCTCGAGGACCTCGGGGCTGTAGCCATGCGCGGGGCCGTGTCGACCGCGCTGCTCGGCGCCGGCTTCATCGTCGCTGCAGGGCTGCTCGACGCCGAGCCGTTCTACGTCCCCGGCGTCGCCTTCGTGTTCCTCGGCCTGCTCTGCGCGGCCTGGGTGGCGCTGGCCGCCCGCGGCGTGCGGGTGCAACGCACGATCGCCGCGCGCCGCGTGGTCGAGGACCAGCCGCTCGGCGTGCGCATCCTGGCCCGGGCCGGTGGGCTCCCGTTCCCGGCCGGCGTGGTCGACGAGCCGCTGCTCGACGACCCGGTGCCGCTGCCCTCCGGGCGCCAGCGCTTCGGCTTCCGCATCGAGGCAACGTTCACGCGGCGCGGGCGACGCCTGCTCGAGCCCACGCGCGTCGTCATCCGCGACCCGCTCGGCCTGGCCTCACGCCAGGCGGCGGTGGGGGAGGCCGAGGAGGTGCTCGTGCTCCCGCGCACCGAGGCCGTGCGCGCCCCCGGCGCCGGGCCCGACGGCGGCCGCGTCGGCGACCGGCCGCTGCTGGCCGAGGCGGCCGAGACCGAGATCGACGGCCTGCGCAGCTACCGCGAGGGCACGCCCGCCTCCCGCATCCACTGGCCCGCGCTGGCCCGTCGCCGCGGCCTGCTCGAGCGCCGGCTGCAGGCGGATGCCGACAGCCGTCCGCTGGTCGTGCTGGATGCCCGTACCGAGCGCGACGAGGACCTCGACGCCGCCGTACGCGCAGCCGCCTCGCTGGCGCTGCAGCTGGCGGGGGAGGGTGGGTGCTCGGTGCTGCTGCCCGGCGACCGCCGCCCGACCGACCTCGACGCCGGCCTGGGCGGCTGGCCCGAGGTGCACGCCCGGCTCGCGCTCGTGCAGGCGGTGGCGACGCCGCCGGGCGTGAGCGCGGCGGGCGGGCGCGTGGGGCCCGTGGTCTACGTCGCCGCCCGGCCGCTGGCCGCCGCCCCACGGGGGCTCGAGCGGGTGCCGGTCGGCTCGGTTCTGGTGGTGCCTGGACGCCCGGCCGCCGCGCCGGGGCCGGAGGCCTTCGCGGTGGCGGGCTGCCGCGGCTACGCGCTCGGCCCTCACGTCCGGAAGGCGGCCGCGTGACCGCCGCCACCGTGCGCGCCCGGGTCACGACGGGTGCCGTGCGGGTCACGCCCACGTCGATGACGGTGCGGCTGTGCGCCGTCGCGGCGCTGGCGCTGTTCGTCGGTCTGCAGTGGGCGACGCTGCTGTTCCCGTCGGCTCCCGGGCGCATGGCGCTCGGGGTCGTGGTGGGCGCCGCCGCGGGCGCCACCGTCGCTCTGGCCCGCCGCCGGCGCCGCCTCGTGATCGCCGCCGTGGCCGTCGGCCTCGTCCCGCTCCTCCTGCTCGTCGGCGGCGCCAGCGTGCGCGAGCTCCTGCCCGGGGGCTGGGGCACGCTGTTCCCCGGCATCGGCGACGCGGTGAGCGCGCTGCCGCAGCTGCGGGTGCCCTACACCGGCGCCGACGACTTCATCGTGATGGTCACCGTGGCCGGCGGCTCGGCGCTGATCGCGCTGGCCTTCCTCGCCGCCGCGGCACTGCCGCGGCGCGGGCGAGCGGTCGCCGTGGTCGCGCTGGCCGTCGTCTACGCCATCCCCGCCACCGAGATCAGTGCGACCTCGCCCTACCTGCGCGGCGCCGTGTTCGCGGTGCTCATCGGTGCGGTGCTGTGGGCCGAGCGCCTGGCCCGCCCCGGCGCGGCCCCGGAGGCGACCGTCGCAGCCGCGCTGCTCGGCCTGGGCGCGGTGGCCGGCCTCGCGCTCGGCCCCGGCCTGGACGCGAGCCGCCCCTGGGTCAACTGGGACAAGTTCGTGACCGACCTCTCGCGCTCCGACACCGAGCAGTTCGCCTGGGACCACACGTACGGGCCGATGGACTGGCCCCGCGACAACCGCGTGGTGCTGCGGGTCAAGGCCAAGCAGAGCGCATACTGGAAGGCCGCCAACCTGGACGGGTTCGAGGGCACGCGATGGGTGCGCGCCGGGCTGCGCCCCGACCAGGGCTTCTTCTCCAATCGCGGCGCCGACGTCGTCCCGAACCCGAAGTGGGAGGAGAACATCCGCGTGAGCCTGGCCGGCATCCGCACCGACCAGGTGATCGGCGCCGGCAGCACGCTCTCGCTCAACCGGCTGCGGCTGCACCAGGTCCCGGTCGGGAGCCCGGGCACGTGGGCGGTCCTCGGTCAGCTGCACGACGGCGACACCTACAACGCCCGCGTCTACGTGCCCCGCCCGAGCCCGGACCAGCTCGCCGCCGCCGGCACGAACTATCCCGACGTCACCGAGCTGTACCGGTCCATGCGCCTGCCCGGCGCCGGCGGCCATCCCGCCCGCGGCGTGGAGATGGTGTTCCGGCCCTTCGGCTCGCACCAGCAGCCGGTCGCGCTCGGGCCCACTGCCACCGTGGCCGAGCAAGGCGACCGCGTCCTGGCCCACTCGCCCTACGCTCGCACCTACGCGCTGGCCCGGCGGCTCGCCGACGGCGCCGCCAACCCCTACGACTTCGCCCGTCGCGTCAACGACTACCTCAACACAGGCCGGTACGTGTACTCCGAGGACCCGCCCAAGCGCGCGGTGCCACTGGACGCGTTCCTGTTCCGCGACTACCGCGGCTACTGCCAGCAGTTCTCGGGCGCGATGGCGCTCCTCCTGCGCATGGGCGGCGTGCCCGCGCGGGTGGCGGCGGGTTTCTCGCCCGGGTCGCTGGACCCGCAGCGCGGCCAGTACATCGTGCGCGACGTCGACGCCCACTCGTGGGTCGAGGCCTTCTTCCCGCGCTACGGCTGGATCACCTTCGACCCGACGCCGGCGGTCGCGCCCGCGCGGGCGCAGGAGTCCTTCGACCCGGTCACCACCGGCGGGGGCGGCGCGACGGCCGACGGCGGCATCGGCGACACCGTGGCCGACCCGAGCAAGGGCGGGGGCAAGTCGGTCGCGGCGCCGGACTCGTCCTCGTTCCCCGTGCTCCCGGTGCTCGGCGCAGTGCTGGCCGTGATCCTGCTCGTGCTGCTGGCCTTCGCCGTCGTGGCCGGTCTGCGCCGGCGGCGCAGCAGGCCCGCCGACCCGCAGCTGGCCGAGCTCGAGCGCGCGCTGCGCCGCTCGGGCCGCGCGCCCGACACCGGCATGACCCTGCGGCGACTGGAACGCACCTTCGCCTCCGAGCCGGGCGCGGCTGCCTACGTGCGCGCCGTGCGCGAGGCGCGCTACGGCTACGGCACCGCCCCGCCGACCACCGAACAGCGGCGCGCGCTGCGCCGCGCGCTGGCCGCCGGATGGGACTACACGGGCCGCTTGCGGGGCCTCTGGGCCGTGCCTCCTTCCGTTTGGTAGCCCGCCTAGACTGGATCGCGTGACGCCGGAGTCCGTCTACGACCTCTACCGCCGGGGCACCGGGCTGCTCGAGGCCGGCGACCATCACGCCGCGATCGTGCCGCTCAGCCGCGCCCGCGACGCCGAGCCCGAGAAGACCTCGATCCGCGAGGCGCTCGGCCGCGCGTTCTTCCACGCGCGCCGCTACGAGGCCGCCGCGGCGGAGTTCGAGGCCGTCGTCGACCGCGCGCCCACCAACGACTTCGCGCTCTTCTGCCTCGGCCGGTCGCTGCAGCAGCTCGGCCGCCACGCCGAGGCGCGCAAGCCGCTCACGCTCGCGGCGTGCATGCGGCCCGAGCGCGGCGACTACAAGCTCTACCGCGACCGCAGTCGCCGCGCCGCGGCGTAGCCACTTGCGCATCGACCTCGGCCGATGGCTGCCCGCGCCCGGGCCGACGGCGCGAGTGGGCACGCCGGTCCTCGTCCTGCGCTCGCCCGCCGGCGAGCTCGCGGTCGACTGGGAGGCGACGCTGAATGATGGGTGAGCCCATCGGCGTCGGCCTGCCCGAGACCGGCGACCAGCACGGCGCGTTCCCGCGCCTGACCGAGGAGCAGCTCGCGATCGTGCGCGCCGCCGGCACCGAGCGCGTGGTCGAGCCCGGCGAGGTGCTGTTCCGCGCCGGCGCCTCCAGCTACGACTTCTTCGCCATCGAGGAGGGCTCGGTGGCCATCGTCGACGCCTACGGCACCGAGAACCGCGTCATCGCGGTCCACGGCCCGCAGCGGTTCACGGGCGAGCTCAACCTGCTCACCGGCACCGCCGTCTACCTGACCGCGGTCGCACGCGAGCGCAGCACGGTCATCCAGATCAGCGCGGACGGCCTGCGCGAGCTCGTGGCCCAGAACGAGGAGCTCAGCAACCTGATCATGCGCGCCTACCTGCAGCGGCGTGCGATCCTGCTCGAGGCCGACGTGGGGGTGCGCGTGATCGGCTCGCGCTACTCGCCCGACAGCCGGCGCATGCGCGAGTTCCTGGCCCGCAACCGCCTGCCCTACCGCTGGATCGACGTCGAGGAGGACCAGGAGGCCGAGGCGCTGCTGCGCAGCCTCGGCGTCTCGGCCGCCGAGACGCCGGTCGTCATCTGGACCCGCGGCGACGTCTGGCGCAACCCGTCGATCGCCGCCGTGGCCGGGCGCGTCGGGCTCTCCAGCGCGGGCCCGCCGCCGCCGATCTGCGACCTCGTGGTGGTCGGCGGCGGCCCGGCCGGCCTCTCCGCGGCGCTCTACGGCGCCTCCGAGGGCCTCGACACGCAGGCGGTCGAGGCGGTGGCGCTGGGCGGGCAGGCGGGCACCTCGTCGCGGATCGAGAACTACCTCGGCTTCCCGGCCGGGATCTCCGGCAGCGAGCTGGCCGAGCGGGCGGCGATGCAGGCGCGCAAGTTCGGCGCCTGTCTCGTCGTGCCGGGCGCGGCGGTGCGGCTGGAGTCCGACGACGGCAACCACACCGTGCACATCGAGGGGGGCGGCGCCGCCACCGGCCGTACGGTGATCGTTGCCACCGGCGCCCAGTACAAGCGCCTCGCCGTCCCCGACCTGGAGCGCTACGAGGGCCTGGGCGTCTACTACGCGGCGACGCAGACCGAGGCGCAGTTGTGCGTCGGCGACCCGGTGCTCATCGTGGGCGGCGGCAACTCGGCCGGCCAGGCCGCGATCTTCCTCTCCCGCCACGCCGCGAGCTGCTCCCTGATCATCCGCGGCGGCGACCTGGGCAAGTCGATGTCGCGCTACCTCGTCGACCAGATCGAGCAGGACGACCGGGTCGACGTGCTGCGCCACACGACCGTGTGCGAGCTGCGCGGCGACGACGGCCTGGACGCCGTGGTGCTCGAGGACGGCCAGAGCGGCGAGCGGCGCACGGTCCCGGCCAAGGCCCTGTTCGTGTTCATCGGCGCCTCACCCCACACCGATTGGCTGCGCGGCAGCGTGGCCATGGACGACAAGGGCTTCGTGGTCACCGGCCGTGACCTGCAGGGCGACGCGCTGGCGCGGTACGCCGACGACCGCCCGCTGTTCCTGGAGACCAGCCAGCCGGGGATCTTCGCCGTGGGCGACGTCCGCGCCGGCTCGATCAAGCGCGTGGCCTCGGCGGTGGGGGAGGGCTCGATGGCCGTCCGCCTCGTCCACGGGCGGCTGGCGGCGCCGCCGCCCGGCGACTATGCGGTCACGCCGGCTCGGTGACGCCGGGCTCGACGGCCGGCAGCCCGTCGAGGCTGCGGGCGTTGCGCTCGCGCTGGTAGTCCACGAAGGCCTGCTCGCCGCCGACCCGCAGGCGCTTGGCCGCCGACTTGGCCGCGTGCGGGCGCGGGCCCGCGAAGCGCATGAGGGGCACGCCGTAGCCGCACGAGTCGGCCACGCGGGTGACGTCGACGAGCACGACGGCGCGGCGCGACTCGGGGATGGCGGGCTCCTCGAAGGCGCAGCGCTCGAGCAGGGCGTCGTAGCGCGAGTCGCCGGGCATGAGCGCCTCCCCGCGGCCGTGCAGCCGCAGGATCCGCGGCGGACCGTCGAAGGCGCAGAGCATGATCACGATGCGCCCGTTCTCGCGCAGGTGGGCGATGGTCTCGGCGCCGCTCCCGATCACGTCCAGGTACGCGACGGTGTTCTCGTCCAGTACCCGGAGCGAGCCGATCGGGCCCTTGGGCGAGACGTTGACGTGGCCGTCGTCGGCCAGCGGCGCCGTGCCGACGAAGAACAGCGCCTGGTTCGCGATCCACTCGCGCTGGCGCGCGTCGATGCCGTCGTAGACCTTGCCCATCGGCTTCCGAGGCTAGCCGAGCCGCTCGCGCGCCATCGTCGCCGTGCGCACGAGCAGCCCGAGGAAGCGGTCGAGCATCCGCGGCTCGACGGCGCACAGCGGCAACTCGCCCTTGACGTAGACCTCGCCAGCGCCGGTGTGAGCGAAGCGCACGAGCGGGAGCGAGCGGTTCCAGAACAGCAGCGTGTGCTCGTCCAGGCGGTCGGCCTCGACGACCTGCGCCTGGGCCTGGAGGAGTCCGTCGCGCAGCGCCATGCCGACGTGCAGGGGCCAGCCGGCGGCCTCAACGCTCAAGCCCCACTCACCGGCCGCGACGCGGCGTGTGTCGCCCTCCAGGGAGGCCAGGAAGCGGTCGACGACCTGCTCTGCGTCGGGGGCCATAGCGGTGCTATCTTGACCACACAAGCTTTCGCGCGCCGGTGATCCATGCCGGCCGTGCCGTTTCGGAAAGCGGGCGCGCGCCCGCTTTTGACTTTAAGGAGCAAGGACAACCCCCATGAACAGCATCCAGGCCGAGATAGAGGCGCGCCTGGCCGAGACCGAGCCAGAGGTCGAGGTGCTGCTCGCGGAGGTCGTGGGCGACTCGCTCGTCCGCCTCTACATCGACCATCCTGACGGGGTCACGCTCGCTGTGTGCGAGCGGGTCACCGGGCACCTCGGCGCGGTGCGCGAGCAGTATGCGCTCGAGGTCTCCTCGCCCGGTTCCGAGCGCCCGCTGACCAAGCCCGACCACTTCCGCCGCTTCATCGGTGCCCGCGCGCGCGTGCGCACGCGCGATGCTCATCACGGTCGCAAGTCGTTCACCGGCGAGCTGGTCGGCGCCTCCGACGACGAGCTGACGCTCGCCGCCGACGACGGTGTGGTGACCATCCCCTACACCGAGATCCAGCGTTCCAACCTCCTGGGGGACTAGCGCATGTCACGAGAGATCCTGGAAGCCACGCGCGCCCTCGCCGCCGAGAAGGGCATCCCCGCCGACAAGCTCTTCGTCGCCCTCGAGGACGCGCTTCTGTCCGCCTACAAGAAGCAGCCGGGCTCGGCCAAGTACGCCCGGGTCGAGATCGACCACGACACCGGCGACTTCAAGGTCTTCGAGCTCATCATCCCCGAGCGCCTCGAGGCCCAGCTCATCGTCGAGACGATCGACGAGGAGACGACGGTCGACCCCGAGACGGGGGAGATGCGCGAGCCCGAGGAGCCCGAGATCGACCCGGTCAAGTTCGAGCAGTACCGGGACCAGATCGACGAGCGCGACGTCACCCCCGACGACTTCGGCCGCATCGCGGCCCAGACGGCCAAGCAGGTCATCCTGCAGCGCATCCGCGAGGCCGAGCGGGACATGATGTTCGAGGAGTACCAGGACCGCGTCGGCGAGCTGATCACCGGCATCGTCCAGCAGTCCGACTCGCGCTACACGCTCGTCCAGCTGCGTGAGCGGGTCGAGGCGCTGCTGCCCAAGTCCGAGCAGGTCGACGGCGAGCGCTACGACCACTCGCAGCGGGTCAAGGCCGTGATCAAGGAGGTCTCGGCCTCGACCAAGGGCCCGTCGATCATCGTGTCGCGGCGCGACCCCGAGCTGATCAAGAAGCTGTTCGAGCTCGAGGTCCCCGAGGTCGCGGACGGCCTGGTCGAGATCACCAACGTCGCCCGCGAGCCCGGCTACCGCTCGAAGATCGCCGTCGTCTCCCATGCCAGCGGCGTCGACCCGGTCGGCGCGTGCGTCGGCCCGCGCGGGTCGCGCGTGCGCATGGTCGTGTCCGAGCTGCGCGGCGAGAAGATCGACATCATCCCCTACAACGACGAGCCCGCTCGCTTTGTCGCCAAGGCGCTGTCACCGGCGCGGGTCAGGGAAGTCCTGGTGGACGACGACAACCGCCAGGCCACCGTCGTCGTGCCCGACGACCAGCTCTCGCTGGCCATCGGCCGCGAGGGGCAGAACGCCCGCCTGGCCGCGCGCCTGACCGGCTGGCGCATCGACATCCGCTCCGAGACCGAGTTCTCCGAGGAGGAGGCCCGGCAGGGCTACGAGGAGGAGGAGTCCTCGGGCCGCTGTGCCGCGATGCTCGCCAACGGGCGTCGCTGCCCGAACGCGGCCCTCCCCGGCTCGCGCTACTGCGGCCTGGACTCGCACCAGGCACTGGCCAACATCGACTCCGATCGGGTCGAGGATCTCGCGCGTATCGGCGAGCAGCCGCCGCCCGATGAGGAGGCCGAGCTGGAGGTCGAGGCGATCGCCGAGGACGAGGGCGACGCCCCGGGTGAGCAGGAGGCCGAGCTCGACGACGAGGCGGTCGGCGTGCAGGAAGAGTCCGTGCAGCAGCCGGCCGAGGCTGCACCGGGCGAGGCCGCGGAGGAACCGCGGTCCTAGTCACAAGCCCGAATCCGGGTCCCTCCGAGCTCCTAGAATGGACCGGCTGATGCCGAAGAAGCGCGTGCACGAAATCGCAAAGGAGCAGGGGATGTCGTCCAAGACCCTGCTCGCCAAGCTCCAGGACGCGGGCCTGAACGTCAAGGCGGCGGCTTCCGCCGTCGACGAGCAGGCCGTCCTGCGCGTGCTCAACGGCGGCGGCAACGGCGCCCAGGAACCGCAGGCTTCGGCGCCCGCGCAGGCCGCGTCCCGGCCGACGGCCGAGCCCGACAGCCAGAGCGCGCCGCCCCAGCAGCAGCAGCCGCCGCAACAGCAGCCGGGCGGCGGCGAAGGCCAGGCCGGCGAGCAGCCCCCGCAGCAGGGCCAGCAGCCCCCGCAGCAGGGGCGCCCCCAGCGCCCGACCCGCTCGGGCCTGCAGGGCGAGCGTGCCCCCGCCTCCAGCGGCGGACGGCGCCGCGTGATCATCGACTCCCAGGCCTCGCGTCGCCAGCAGGGCGGCCCGGCACCCGCGCCCAGCCGCCCGCCCCGGCGCCGCGGCGGCCGCCGGCGCCGCGGTACCTACCAGGAGCCCGCGCCCCGCGTCGCGCCGACCGATCCTTCCAAGGTCCTGGTGGAGATCCCGTCCGGGTCGACGGTCAAGGACGTGGCCGAGTACCTCGGCGTGCCCGTCCCCGAGGTCATCAAGAAGCTCATGACCCTGGGCGAGATGGCCACGCTGACCAAGACGCTCACCGACGACGCCATCACCGTCCTCGCCGAGGAGTTCAACAAGACCGTCGAGATCACGCACGCCGCCGACGAGGTGGTGGAAGAGGACACGTTCGAGGACGCCGATGAGGACCTCGCCGACCGCCCGCCCGTGGTCACGATCATGGGCCACGTCGACCACGGCAAGACCTCGCTCCTGGACGCCGTGCGCTCCACCGAGGTGGCGGCGGGCGAGGCCGGCGGCATCACCCAGCACATCGGCGCCTACCAGGTCCACCACAACGACAAGGTCGTGACGTTCCTCGACACCCCGGGCCACGAGGCGTTCACCGCCATGCGCGCCCGCGGAGCCGACGTGACCGACCTGGCCGTGATCGTGGTTGCCGCCGACGACGGCGTCAAGCCGCAGACCCAGGAGGCGATCGACCACGCGCGCGCCGCCGACGTGCCCATGGTCGTCGCGGTCAACAAGATCGACAAGGAGGGCGCGCAGCCCGACCGCGTGCGCGGGGAGATGGCCCAGCTCGGCCTCAACCCGGCCGAATGGGGCGGCGACACCGAGTTCGTCGACGTGTCGGCCAAGACCAAGGTCGGCCTCGAGGACCTGCTCGACACCATCCAGGTCGTCGCCGAGCTCGAGGAGCTGCGGGCCAACCCCGACGCCGAGGCCTCGGGCGCGGTCATCGAGTCCAAGCTCGACCCCGGCCGCGGCCCCGTCGTCACCATCTTGATCGGCCGCGGGACCCTGCACGTGGGCGACTCCGTCGTCGCCGGCGCGCACTGGGGCCGCGTGCGCGCGATGTCCGACTTCATCGGCGAGCGCATCAAGGCCGCCAGCCCGGGCCAGCCGGTCGAGGTGCTCGGCTTCGACGGCGTCCCCGAGGCGGGCGAGCACGTGCGCGTGGTCGAGAACGAGCGCCGCGCCCGCCAGCTCGCCACCGAGCGCGCCCAGCGGCTGAAGACCGAGGCGCTGGCCCGCCGCTCGGGCACCAAGGTCTCGCTGGAGGACGTGCTCGCGCTGTCGCGCGAGGGCCGGGTCAAGGAGCTCAACCTCGTCGTCAAGGCCGACGTGTCCGGCTCGCTGGAGGCGGTCGAGGACGAGATCGCGCGCCTGCCGCAGTCCGAGGTGACGGTCAACGTCATCCACCGCGGCGTCGGCGGCATCAACGAGTCCGACGTCATGCTGGCCTCGGCCTCCGACGGCATCATCCTCGGCTTCAACGTGCGGCCGAGCGCGGACGCCCGCTCCGCGGCCGAGCACGAGGGCGTGGAGATCCGCACCTACGCGGTCATCTACCGCGCCATCGAGGATCTCAAGGCGGCCATGGAGGGCATGCTCGAGCCCGAGGAGGTGGAGACCACCCTGGGCGAGGCGCAAGTGCTCCAGGTCTTCAAGGCCTCGCGCGTGGGCGCGATCGCCGGCTGTCAGATCAGCGAGGGCCGCGTCACCCGCGGCGCCCGCGTCCGCGTCGTGCGTGACGGCACCGTGGCCTACACCGGCGAGGTTGCCTCGCTGCGCCGGTTCAAGGACGACGTGCGCGAGGTGCTGGAGGGCCAGGAGTGCGGCATCGTGCTCAAGGACTTCCAGGACGTGAAGGAAGGCGACGTGCTCGAGTTCTTCGAGACGCGCAAGGTCGAGCGCGCCTTGTCGTGACCGCCGGCTTCGTCGGCGTCCTCATCATCCACTTGCACTTCCCGGAGTCGTCCAGCTTGAAGGGGAAGCGAAGCGAGCTGCAGTCGGTCAAGGCGCACCTGCGCACGCGCATGGGCGTGTCCGTGGCCGAGGTCGACCACCAGGACACGTGGCAGCGCGCAACGCTGGCCGCAGCCCTGGTCAGCGGGTCGTCCCGGAGGCTCCAGGAGGAGGCCGATCGCGTCTGCCGTTGGCTCGACGCACGATTTCCTTACGGAGTCCGGGTAGAACGACTCCTGACGTCAGTCTCCGACCTGGAAGGCTAGGATGGCCGGAGGGCGCATGCGTCGCGTCGACGAGGCCGTACGCGCGGTTCTGAGCGATGCCATCACAACGGATTTAAAGGACCCACGCATCGGTTTCGTCACCGTCACCGCCGTCGATACGACGCCTGATCTCCGCCAGGCGAAGGTGTTCGTCAGCGTCCTCGGGTCCGAGGACGACGTCGCGGCCTCGCTCGCAGGCCTGCAGTCCTCCCACGGGTTCCTGCAGCGCCGCGTCGCGGAGGAGCTGCGCCTCAAGCACACGCCCACGCTCGAGTTCGTGTTCGACGACACGGTGCGGCGGGCCGACCGGATCAACCGCCTGACATGAGCGAGAACGGGTCGAAGGCCAGCCGCGACCAGGTCCTGCAGGAGATCGCCAACTCCGAGCGGTTCATCCTCGTCACGCACGAGAACCCCGACGGCGACGCGCTCGGGTCGCTCGTGGCCATGCAGGAGGTCCTGAGCTCGCTGGGCAAGGACTCGGTCATGTTCATGGCCGCGGACGAGTTCCCGCTGGCCTACGAGTACCGCTTCTTCGTGCTCGACGGGCTCGCCTCGGTCGTGCCCGACGACTACGAGAGCCGCACGATCGTGTTCCTGGACTGCGGCAACATCGATCGCAACCCGGCGCACGAGCTCAAGCGCGACGGCGCGCACATCCTCAACCTCGACCACCACCACGACAACACGCGCTTCGGCACCGTCAACCACGTGGTGCCGGAGGCCTCGTGCACGGCCGAGATCGTCTGGGACCTGATGAAGGCGCTCGGCGTCGCACCGACGCTGCCGGTGGCCGAGGCGCTCTACGTCGGCCTGGTCACCGACACCGGGAAGTTCATGTACGAGAACACCGGCACGCGCGCGCACCAGATGGCGGCCGAGCTCATCGACGCCGGCGTCGACGTGCACGAGATCTACAAGCGCCTGTACGAGGGCATCCCTTACGGCAAGCTCGAGCTGCTGGCTCGCGGCCTCGCCAACATCGAGCGCTACGACGACGGGCGGCTGACGCTCTCGCACCTCTCGGCCGAGGACTTCCACCAGACCGGCGCCGAGGAGAACTACTCCGAGGGCGTCATCGACCACCTGCGCTCGGTGGACGGCACCGCGGTGGCCGCACTCGTGCGCGACCGCCTCGGGTCCACGAACCAGGGCATGCGCAAGGTGTCGCTGCGCGCCTCCGACGACCGCGTCGACGTCTCGCGCATCGCGCGCGCCCAGGGCGGCGGCGGCCACCGTCAGGCCGCAGGCTTCTCGACCGAGCTGGGCTGGCCCGAGCTGGTCGCGTTCCTCCGCACCCAGGTCGCGGAGCAGCTGCAAGACCGGCAACCGACCTAGCCCCCCGCCTTGGACGGCGTGATCCTCGTTGACAAGCCGGCGGGGAAGACGTCTCACGACGTCGTCGCGGCGGTGCGTCGCAGCCTCGGCGTGCGCCGGGTGGGCCACGCCGGGACGCTCGACCCGTTCGCCACCGGCCTGCTGCTGGTGCTGGTCGGGCGGGCCACGCGCGCGCAGCGCTTCCTCATGGACCTGCCCAAGACGTACGTCGCACGGGCGCGCCTGGGCGCGGTTTCGACCACCGGCGACCCCGAGGGCGAGATCACCGAGACCGGCCGGGTCCCCGACCCCGACGCGCCGCTGCCCACCGGCCCTATCCGCCAGCGCCCGCCGGCCTACAGCGCGGTCAAGGTCGGCGGCGAGCGGGCCTACCGCCGGGCGCGCCGCGGCGAGGCGGTGGAGGTGCCCGAGCGCGAGGTCGTCGTGCACCGCTTCGAGCGCCTGGCTCCCGACCGTTTCGAGATCGCGTGCTCGAGCGGCACCTACGTGCGCTCGCTCATCGCCGACCTCGGCGACGCCTACTGCCTGGAGCTGCGGCGCACGCGCATCGGGCCGTTCCGGGTGCAGGACGCCGACCCCGACCACGTCGTGCCGCTGGACGAGGCGCTGACGTTCCTGCCCGAGGTGCGGCTGGACGCCGACGCGGGGCGGCGGGCCGGGCACGGGCAAACCCTCAACCACCCTCAAGGGGGTCGGGCCCCCAACGTGGTCCGCCTCGTCGACCCCGACGGCCTCGTTGCCCTTGCCGAGCCCCGTGAGGGCGGCGTCCTCAAGCCGATCGTAGGCTTCCGCGGGTGAAGGTCACCCGGCTCGACGACGTGGAGGCGCGGCCCCGGCGCGTCGCCGTGGGCGAGTTCGACGGCGTCCACCTCGGGCACCGCGAGGTCATCCGCGACGCGGACACCGTGCTCACCTTCGAGCCGCACCCGCTCGCGGTCATCCGGCCCGAGGCCGCGCCCAAGCTGCTCACGACGCTTCACCGCAAGGCCGAGCTGCTCGACGGCCTCGGGGTCGGCGAGCTCGTGGTCATCGAGTTCGACCGCGCCTTCGCCCAGCGCAGCGCGCAGGAGTTCATCGACCACGTGCTCGTCGGCGCGCTCGGGGCCACGCACGTCTCGGTGGGGGAGAACTTCCGCTTCGGCCACAAGGCCCAGGGCGACCCGGAGCTGCTCGCCCGCCAGCAGGCCTTCGACACCCGCGTGACGCCGCTGGTCGAGGTCGACCAGGAGATCGTCTCCTCGACGCTGATCCGCCACCTCATCCAGCTCGGCGACGTGGAGCGGGCCGGGCGCCTGCTCGGCGACCCGTTTCAGCTGCGCGGCACCGTGGTCACCGGCGACCGGCGCGGGCGCACGCTGGGCTTCCCGACGGCCAACCTCGTGCCCGACGAGGCCCTCGTGTACCCGGGCCACGGCGTGTACGCCGCCTACGCCAACGACGTCGCCGCCGCGGTCAGCGTCGGCGTGCGGCCGACCTTCGGCACCGGGCGGGCCGTGCTCGTGGAGGCCTTCTTGATCGACTTCGACGGCGACCTGTACGGCACGGAGCTGCGGCTCGACTTCGTCGCCCGCCTGCGCGGCGAGCGCGCCTTCGCGACCGTCGAGGCGCTCGTCGAGCAGATGAACGAGGACGTGGCCGCGGCTGCTACCGTGACGCGCCGTTCATGACCGTCACCGCTGAGCGCAAGCAGGAGCTCGTCTCCAAGTTCGGAAAAGCCCCCGGCGACACCGGCTCGGCCGAGGTCCAGATCGCGCTGCTCACGGAGCGCATCAACGAGCTCACGCAGCACCTGCGCACCCACAGCAAGGACCACCACTCGCGCCGCGGCCTGCTGATGATGGTCGGCCAGCGTCGGCGCCTTCTCAACTACCTCCAGCGCAAGGACCTCGAGGGGTACCGGGCGCTGATCCGCGAGCTCGGCCTGCGCCGGTGACGCCGGCGCCGGACTTCTCCCTCGCCACCGAGGAGGGAGGCCGGTTCGAGCGCGCGGACCTGCTGGGCCACACGACGGTGCTGGTCTTCTACCCGTTCGCGTTCTCGCCCGTGTGCACCGACCAGCTCAACCTCTACGAGGAGGTCCAGGACGAGTTCGCCCAGCGCGGCGCCCGGCTGTTCGGGGTCTCGTGCGACTCGACCTGGACCCAGAAGGCGTTCAAGAGCCAGCTCGGCATCACCATCCCGCAGCTCTCGGACTGGGAGCCCAAAGGCGAGGCGTGCCGAGCCTTCGACGTCTACCACGACGGCGGCTTCCCCCAGCGCGCGCTCGTGCTCACCGACCCCGACGCGAACATCGCCTGGCGCTTCGTGGCCCCGAGCCCCGGCGACCTCCCGGGGGCGAACCTGATCTTCGACGCCCTTGCGGGAGCTCGGTAGCGCCCCGCTCCCGCCGCTCCGCCCCGACGACCACGTGCGGGGCCCCGACGACGCCCCGCTGGTCGTCGTCTACGCCGACTTCGAGTGCCCGTACTGCGCTGTCGTGCACGAGCAGCTGCACGAACGGCCGCTGAGGGTCGTCTTCCGCCACTTCCCGGTCCGCTCCAAGCACCCGCGCGCGTGGCCCGCTTCGTGCGCGGCCGAGGCGGCCGGGCGCCAGGACGCGTTCTGGGCCATGCACGACGCCTTGTTCGCCGACCAGGGCCGGCTCGAGGACCCGCATCTGTGGGCCCACGCCGAGCGGCTCGGGCTCGACATCGACCGCTTCGAGGCCGACCGGCGCTCAGCCGTGGTGGCCGAGCGCATCCAGCGCGACTTCGACGAGGGCCTACGCGCCGGGGTGGCCACGACCCCGGCGGGCTTCGTGGACGGGCGCCCGGTGGACCTGCGGCAAGCCTCTACCATGCAGTCGATCTCATTCAGAGAGTGAAGAAGCAAAGGCCCGCTCATCCGGAGCGGGCAGGAAAGGAACACATGCCTGAAGTGACCCAGGTCTCGGTGGAGATCGCCGGAACGGAGATCTCGTTCGAGACCGGTCGACTGGCCAAGCAGGCCAGCGGCGCGGTCGTGGTCTCCGCAGGGGACACCGTGGTGCTCTGCACCGCCACCGCCGGGAACGTCCGCGACGTCGACTTCCTCCCCCTCACCGTCGACGTGGAGGAGCGGATGTACGCGGCCGGGAAGATCCCCGGCTCGTTCTTCAAGCGCGAAGGTCGCGCCGGCGAGAAGGCCACGCTGACCGCGCGGCTCATCGACCGCCCCATCCGCCCGCTCTTCCCCAAGGGCTGGAACCGCGAGACGCAGCTGGTCGCCATGCCGCTGTCCGTCGACCACATCACCCCGTACGACGTGCTCGCGATGAACGGCGCCTCCGCGGCGCTGATGATCTCCGACATCCCGGTCCCCACGCCCGTGGGCGCGGTGCGCATCGGCAAGATCGACGGCAACTTCGTCATCAACCCGTCCGAGGCCGACCTGGCTGAGGGGCTGTCCGACCTCGACCTGATCGTGGCCGGCACCGACGAGGCCATCCTCATGGTCGAGGCGGGCGCCAGCGAGATCCCCGAGGCCGAGATCCTCGACGCCCTCGACATCGCCCACGGCGAGATCAAGAAGCTCTGCGCGCTGCAGGCGCAGCTGCGCGAGACCGTCGGCAAGGAGAAGGCCTCCGTCGAGGCGCCCGAGGTCGACATCGAGCTCTACAACCAGATCAAGGCCGAGATGGGGGCCGACATCGACCGCGCCACCAGCGTGGAGGACAAGCTCGAGCGCCAGGACGCGACCAAGGCGGTCGAGGAGCAGATCCTCGAGCGCTACGCCGCCGAGGACGAGCGGCTCGACGCGGCAGCCAACACCGAGCGCCGCGCCGCCGTCCAGCGCATCTTCGACAAGCTGGAGAAGGAGATCATCCGCGAGCGCATCGCGGTCCGGAAGGTCCGGCCCGACGGCCGCGCGGCGGGCGAGATCCGTCCCATCGACATCGAGGTCGGCCCGCTGCCGCGGGCGCACGGCTCGGCGCTGTTCACGCGCGGGCAGACGCAGGCCCTGAGCGTCGTGGCCCTCGGGACCACGCGTGAGGAGATGCGGCTCGACACCCTCGGGCTCGAGACCTCGAAGTACTACTTCCACCACTACAACTTCCCGCCCTTCTCGGTCGGGGAGGCCGGCTTCATGCGCGGGCCGAAGCGCCGCGACATCGGCCACGGCGCGCTCGCCGA
>Ga0207708_10000447_pt1 | contig 32102 bp, 30 predicted proteins | sample KBSK5101metaG_FD_184340 | JGI IMG/M metagenome (GOLD analysis project Ga0207708, IMG submission 184340) | Corn, switchgrass and miscanthus rhizosphere microbial communities from Kellogg Biological Station, Michigan, USA - KBS K5-10-1 metaG... | ecosystem: Host-associated > Plants > Roots >... | reverse complement strand
TCAGAAACGCTGCGCGTACACCCGCCTGTTCGAGCTCGCGAATCGCGCGAATCGTCGTGCCGCCTGGCGAGGTCACCGCTTCTCGCAACTCGACCGGATGCATTTTCTCGTCGCGCAGTAGCTTCGCCGTGCCGAGCATCGTCTGGACGACGAGCTGCGTCGAGGTCTCACGCCCGAGTCCCAGCAGGATTCCGGCTTCGATCATCGCTTCGGCGAGCAGCGCGAAGTACGCGGGGCCCGACCCGGAGACCGCGGTGACGGCATCCATGTAGTTCTCGGGCACCCGCACGACTGCCCCGAGGTGCGTCAGGACCTCCTCGGCGACATCGAGGTGCTCGTCATCTGCGTGGGCACCGGCGCAGATCCCTGCGATTCCTTCGTGCACGAGCGCGGGTGCATTCGGCATCGCGCGCACGACTGGAACTCCCGCGGCAAGTCGTGCCTCGATCTGTGCGGTGGGAATCGCCGCGGCCACCGACAGAACCGTCTGCTCAGCGCTGAGTAGGCCGCCGATCTCGCCGAGGAGCACGTCGAAGTCCTGTGGCTTGACGGCGATCACGACGAGCCCAGCGCCGGCCACGGCCTCTGTGTTCGAGAGCGTGCCTTTGACGCCGTGACGCTCGACGACTTCCTTCAGTCGTTCCTCGCGTCGTGCGGTCACGATGATGTCGGCCGGCTTGCGCCAGCCGGAACTCAGGAGCCCGGCGAGGAGCGACTCGCCGATGCGCCCTGCGCCCAGGATTGCGATCTTCCGATTGGCAGCCATGCTGCAGTCTAGGAATCCAGAGCGGCCCGGTAGACGCCGAGCGTCGCCTCGTCCCTGAAGACGAACCGCGCGGCTGCCACCAAGGGATGCGCGGTGAGCGCTTCCTGCGTCGCCCCGATGGCGACAGGCGCCGCCTCTTCGACCGGGTACCCGTACGCACCGGTGGAGATCGCCGGGAAAGCGACCGTCACCGCTCCCAGCTCGGCGGCGAGCTCGATCGCGCGCCGGTGCACCGAAGCGAGCAGTTCAGGCTCTCCCAGCCCGCCGCCGCGCCAGATCGGTCCGACTGCATGGATCACGTGCCGCGCGGGAAGTGCGCCCGCGCCGGTGACCTTTGCTTCGCCCGGCTCGCAGCCACCGAGCGCGCGGCACTCTTCGAGGATCGCCGGGCCGCCCGCCCGGTGGATCGCTCCGTCGACGCCGCCGCCGCCGAGCAGGCTCGGGTTGGCCGCATTGACGATCGCGTCGACGTCCTCCTTGGTGATGTCGCCGAGGACGAGCTCGATCACGCGTACGCTGGCCGCCGGAATCGCACGGGTCGCTCGGCCGGGAGCGGAATCAGCCCGTGGCTGAACGCCGTCCCGAGGTAGAGGCCGGCGAGGCCGGCCCACTCGCCGTAGGGCGCCAGCAGCTCGGCCGTCTCGTGAGCCTCAACCCAGCGCCCGCGGAGGCGAGACATCAGCTTGATCAGCCCGAGGTCGCCGACTAGCCCTCGCTCGCAGCGACCCAGTCCTTCGAGGCAGACGACTCCCGCCGACCAGGGTCCGAGGCCACGCTGGCGCTCGATGAACTGCGCCGCCTGCTCGGTCGGGAGTTGGTGGAGCCGCTCGAGGTCGACCGAGCGGCAGATCCGTACCAGTGCAGCGGCGCGGCTTGCGTGCAATCCCAGCTGGCGCAGCCTCACCGGTGCGGCCTGCGCGAGCGATGTACACGACGGCGGAGCGTGCAGGTCCGTGCCTTCGACCCTCGGCTCGATGGCGCGGACGATGATGCGCTCGAGTTGTCGCGCGCGGCGCGATTCGATCAACTGGCCGCAGAAGGCGCGGAGGAGCGCTTGCGCCACCGTGGGCAATCGCAGCTGCCGCATTCCCTGGAAATGCACCGTCGCCTGCCCGATCAGCGGGTCGCGCGCGAAGCGGCGCAGGAACTCCGTGTGGTCGGCGTCGAGTGCGAGCACGAAGCACAGGCGCTTCAGACCCTCCTCGGTAGCGGCGCGCAGCACGACGCTCCCGTCGAGCGTCTGACAGGCGGACCCGATCTCCACGCGCTCGCCGATCCGCAGCGTCGTCGTCAGCGTCCCGTCACGGACGTGCCGCGTCGCGTCGCTCGCATGCTTCATAGAGAGGGCGAGCGTGAACGGGCCGGCGGGGCGAACGACCCGCTCGAGGCTCAACTCGTGCTGCTGGCGGTCTCGGCGGTCACACCGAGATCGTACGCACGGCGGAGGATCGGCTCCGCTTCATCCTCACGGCCCTGCTGCTTCAGGAGATTGGCCCAGTCGAGCGAAGCAAGCCCCGCGTTGTAGCGTCGACCGTGGACCGTCAGGAGGTCGACCGCGCGGCGGTAGGTGTCGACCGCGGCGCTGACATCGCCCTTCAGCGCAAGGCCTCGCGCGAGTGCCCAGCATGCCTGGCCGAGCTCGGCCCCATGAAGGTCGCCGAGGATCGCGAGTGCGTCCCGTGCGCGCTCGACCGCCGCGTCTCCGTCGCCGTCGAGGGAGGCCAGGCGGGACTGGCCGATACGAAGCATGCCGAGGTCGCCCGGGTCCGGTGCAGTGCCGAGGAGCCTCTCTGCGATTTCGAGTTGTTCCCGGGTCTCGTCGAGACGCCCTTCCTGGGACTCGATGCCGGCCGAGAGGAGATATCCGCGCGCAAGCTGCAGCGTATTGTCGGTCACCTCGAGCAGTGCCATCGCGCGGCGGATCTGAGTAAGCGCCTCCGCCGAGCGCCCTTCGATCGCAGCAACGCGGGCGAGTGACCAGTAGAGCCGCACGCGCGAGTACCCGTCGACCGACTCGCCTGCTCGGCTGAGCGCATCCCGAACCACATCAACGGCGCGCACGTAGTCACCTGCATCGCTCAGTGCGTAGCTCAGGTAGGTCGCATACCGGACCTGAAGGGTGACGTCTTCGGGCGTTGCCTCGGCGACCTCTGCGAGGCATTGCTCGAAAAGGCGCGCTGCCCGATCGGCCGCACCCAGCGCCGCGTAGGAGCGGCCGAGCTGCGAGTAGACGTCCGGACGGAGCTGAGGCGGGACGCGTTCGTACTCGAGCGCCGCCTCCAGGCGCTCGACGGCGTCCAGATGATTGCCGCGGTTCGCGGCTGCAAGTCCGAGGCCGACCGCAGCGCGGCCGGCGGAGGTGCGGTCTCCTGCGGAGCTCGCCTCCGCGAGGACTTCCTCGAGCAGCTTCTCGGCCGCGCCCGTGTCCGATTCGAGCCGAAGCTGGAGCTCTGCATCCGAAAGCTTCAGCTCACGGTCGTCGACCTCGCGGATGTCCCTGCCCGTCTCCAGATACTCGACCGAGACGGCGAGCTTCTGGGAGAGCTTCCGCAGCGCCTTGACCGACGGGGTGCGTGCACCCGCCTCGATCCGGGAGATGTAGGCGTATGAGACTCCGGGGGACGAGAGGTCGCGCTGAGACAGACCTCGCTGGATCCGGAGGCGTTTCAGGCGCGCGCCGACGCCCTCTGTGTTGCTGCTGTCCTCGGGCACGTGAACGATCATTAGGAGTTTTCGGACATAAGTCAAATTCCTTCTTAGGCAGGTTCTCTAGTCAATCGGCGCTTCCTCATGACAACATGAGACCTCATTCTGCGGATCAGGGGAAGGAGGGGTGGCCATGCATCCCTGGGGCGACTGATTTGACTGCCAGTTAAGAGGCGGGCGCGCCTGCTGCGTGTCCCGCCCGGTTTACTACGCGCCTGATGGCTTCGGGGCTAGCGCTAGCCGTTTATGGGCTGTTGCTCGTTCCGGGCGCCATCCTGGTCTGGCGGCGGCCGGTGGCCGCGCTGTACGCGTGGGTCGTCGGTCTGGCCGCACACAACGCGGTGATGGCGGCGCTCTACGGCGCCGGAGTACGGGGAGGCGCTCTCACTGCCATCCAGGCCTGGAAGGAGATCCTGCTCGGCGTCGCCCTTGCGCGCGTCTCGCTCGATGCCATCCGTTCACGGCGGCTCGCCTTTCGGATCCACCCGGGCGACGTGCTCGGCGCCGTATTCGGGCTAGTCGTCTGCCTCTACGCGGTGCTGCCCCAGAGCTGGCTCGACGGCTCCGCCGACCACAGCGCGATCGGGCTGGCGCTCAAGCACGACCTCGTTCCGGTCGGTGCGTACTTCCTCGGCAGGTCGGTCGTCCTTCGCCGCGAGGAGCTGGTGGTGCTCGTCTGGACGCTCCTCGGGGCGGCGGCCGCGGTCTCGGTGCTCGGGCTCCTCGACGACTTCCTCGTGCCGATCTCCTGGTGGCGCAACTCCGCGGTCGTCGACTACTTCCACAAGCACCTCGGCTACGACTACCACGGCACCGGCGGGCTGCCCGAGAACTTCGTCTTCAACAACGGTGGCGACACAGCCGGCTTCTACCGCCGGCTCGTCTCGACTTTCCTCGGACCACTCGCAAGTGCGTACATGTTCGTGACGGCGCTCTTGCTTGCAGCTGCCTTTCTCCGGCGTGCGCGCATCCTCATTCCACTCTGCGCCGTCGTTGCCGCCGGATTGCTGTTCACGTTCTCACGTTCGTCTTTGCTCGCGCTCGCGGCGGGCTTGGTCGTGCTCGCGTTCGTTGTGCGGCGTTGGTGGCCCGTTGCTGCGGCCGTGCTTACGCTCGCGGTGAGCGTCGCGTGGGTGCACGTCTTCCCGCACGTCGCGCCGACGGGAAAGTGGACGCAGCAGGATCTCGTCCAGCAGCGCAACATCGCGAAGCAGACGCCCGGCGCGAGCGGAAACGCCGGGAGCATCGACGAGCCCTCGATCCACAACCACTGGATCAGCCTCCGCGAAGGGATCCGCACCGTCGTTCACCACCCCCAGGGGTACGGGCTCGGCAACGCCGGCCAGACCGCTTCGCGGACCGGTACCGCGATCAAGGCCGGCGAGTCGAACTACACGGAGATCGGCGCCGAGACCGGGTTGCTCGGCGCGCTCCTCTGGATCGGCTGGGGGCTCGCGACCTTCGCCGCCCTCGTGCTCGGGGCGCGCCGGACGGGCTGGTGGGCCGCGGCCGGCATCGCGTCGGCATTCGGTGCCGCCCTCGTGCTTGCGGTCCAGACCGACGTCATCGGTGATCCCTGGATGGGGTATTGCCTGTGGGCTCTGGCCGGCATCGCTTTGACGGCGCTGCCTATCCTCAGAGAGTGAGCACGGCGGCGCAGCTTCCGGAGGCGCAGCGACAACGCGTGCGCGTGATCTTCGGCGCACTGATCCTCGTCTTCCTGCTTGCGTCGCTCGATCAGACGATCGTCGCGACTGCGCTGCCGACCATCGTCGGCGAACTGGGCGGGCTCCAGCACCTCTCCTGGGTGGTGACCGCGTACCTACTCGCCGCGACGGTGTCGGGACCGCTCTACGGAAAGTTCGGCGATCTCTACGGGCGGAAGATCGTCCTGCAGATCGCGATCGTGATCTTCCTCATCGGCTCCGCGCTGTGTGGGTTGAGCCAGAACATGGCCGAGCTGATCTCGTTCCGGGCATTGCAGGGCCTCGGTGCCGGCGGTCTGATCGTGACCGCGATCGCCGTCGTCGGGGACGTCATCCCGCCACGAGACCGCGGACGCTACCAGGGCATCTTCGGTGCCACCTTCGGTGTCTCGACGATCATCGGGCCGCTGCTCGGCGGGTTCTTCGTCGACAACCTCTCCTGGCGGTGGATCTTCTACGTCAACCTGCCGGTCGGCGCGGTCGCGTTCATCGTGATCGGTGCCGCCCTCCGCTCACGCCCGGTAACGAAGCAGCACAAGATCGACTATCTCGGGGCGGCGCTGCTCGCCGGTGGCTTGTCGTCCATCGTCCTCTTCACGAGCCTCGGCGGCACCACGTGGTCATGGAACTCGACGCGGATCATCGCGTTGATCGTGCTCGCCGTTGTTTTGCTCACGGCGTTCGTGTTCGTTGAATCGCGCGTGCAGGAGCCGATCCTGCCGTTGTCGCTGTTCAAGAACCGCACGTTCGCGGTGACGAGCGCCGTCGGGTTCATCGTCGGTCTATCGCTCTTCGGTGCCGTGACCTATCTGCCGCTGTATCTGCAGATCGTCAAGGGAGTAAGCCCGACGAGGTCAGGGCTCCAGTTGACCCCGCTGATGCTCGGCCTGCTCGTGACCTCCATTCTCAGCGGGCAGCTGATCACGCGCTGGGGTAAGTACAGGATCTTTCCGATCATCGGAACCGCGGTCGTGTCTGTGGGAATGGTGCTGCTGTCGCGACTCGGGATCGGGACAAGCCTCTGGGTTGCGGCCCTCGACATGGTCGTGCTCGGTCTCGGCCTCGGCATGGTCATGCAGGTGCTCGTACTCGCGGTTCAGAACGCTGTGGACTACCAGTATCTCGGCGTCGCGACCTCCGGATCGACCATGTTTCGCTCGATCGGCGGTGCGATCGGCGTCTCCCTGTTCGGTGCCATCTTCGCGAACCGGTTGCACACGGAGCTCGCGCAGCGTCTGCCGGCGAACGTTCACCTTCCGACGACGACCTCGCCTGCCGCGATCCGTGCGCTGCCCCCTGAGGTACATGCGTCGTACGTCCACGCGCTAACCGCGGCCCTGTCGCCGGTCTTCGGCGTTGCGGCCGTCGTGAGCTTTGCGGGATTTCTCCTGGCGTTGTTCCTGCCCGAAGTCCCGTTGAAGCGCACGAGCGAGGGGGAGGGAATGGGTGAGACGTTTGCGACGCCGCGCAATGCCGACTCGGAACGGGAGGTCGAGCGCGTGCTGAGCGTGATCGCCCGGCGTGAGGAGCGCTGGCGCGCCTACGAGGAGCTCGGCGCCAACGCTCGGATCGACCTCTCGCCGACAGAGATCTGGGCACTGGCGCGGCTCGGCGAGCTCGAGCCGGCAACGCCCGAGGCGGTCACCGCCGCGACCGGCGTCGACGATGCCCGGCTGGACCGGGCGTTGCGCGAGCTCGAGAGACGCGGGCTCGTGGAGGAGACACACGGCGCGTATAGCTTCACGCCGGAGGGGCGACGCGCCTACGATGCGGTCGTCTCCGTGCGCCGGGCGACACTCGAAGAGCTCGTTCGCGACTGGTCTCCCGAGGATCACGCGCAGCTCACGGGCGTGCTCGACAGGTTGGCCCGGTCGCTCGCCAGCGAGATGCCGACACCGGCCTGACGGGAGGCGCTACGCTCGATCGCATGGCGATCGATCCGCGCGTGGACATCGGCCACGTCCATCTGAAGGTGAGCGACATCGACCGTGCGCTCGGGTTCTACCGCGACATCCTCGGCTTCGAGGAGATGCAGCGTTACGGCGACCAGGCAGCGTTCATCTCGGCCGGTGGTTACCACCACCACATCGGCCTGAACACCTGGGAGTCGAAAGGAGGGTCACCGCCGCCGCAGGGTACGACCGGCCTGTACCACGTCGCGATCCGTTATCCGGACCGCAAGGCGCTCGGGCACGCCCTGAAGCAGCTGGTCGACGCGGGCGTTCCGATCAGCGGCGCAACGGATCACGGTGTGAGCGAGGCAATCTATCTGCGCGATCCGGACGACAACGGGATCGAGCTCTACCGCGACCGGCCGGAGGAAGAGTGGCCGCGCGCCGAAGACGGCAGCATGTCGATGGTCTCGGAGCCGCTCGACCTGCGCGCGCTCCTCGCCGAAGCAGAGTGACCCGTTCGGGAATGAAGTCGAGTCGCCGCCGGATCCTCACGGTCGCCGGCTTGTTCGGCGCGTCGCTCTTCTGCGTCGCCCTGGTCGTCGTGCGGAACATCCACACGGGGAACGGCAACTTCCGCTACCTGACCTGGAACCTCTTTCTCGCCTGGATTCCGTTCCTGCTCGCGGTCTTCGTCTACGACCGCTGGCGTCGCCGGCGCGGCGGAGCGCTGCTGTTGGTGCTCGGAGCGCTCTGGCTGCTCTTCTTTCCGAACGCGCCGTACATCGCCACGGACTTCGTGCATCTGCAACACGACCCGCTGTCCCCGTACTGGTACGACGCGGTCACGATTGCCGCCTTTGCATGGCTCGGCGTGCTGCTCGGCTTCGCGTCGCTCTACCTGATGCAAACGGTCGTGAGGCAGTGGCACGGCGTCGTCGCAGGCTGGATCTTCGCGGTCTTCGCCATCGGCCTCGGCTCGCTCGGGATCTATCTCGGGAGGTTCCTGCGGCTGAACAGCTGGGACGCGCTCGAGCATCCGAGCGTCCTGCCGCGGATCCTGCATACCGTCGCCCGTGACCCGTTTGCCTACCAGGAGGCGATTGCGGTCACGTTCCTCTTCACCCTCGCCCTGACGTTCGCGTACTTCCTGCTCTACAACTTCGCCGCGCTGGGTCTCGAGCTCGATGCGGAGCGGTGAGCCGAGAGCCATGTTTCAGGGACAGTCCCTGGCACAGGTCCCGTTCCGCCGGGTGTAAAACTCGTCTGTGGCCTCGAAGCCCGTCGAGCAGCTCGATTCGGTCGTGATCCGGTTCGCCGGGGACTCCGGCGACGGGATGCAGCTGACCGGCGGCCGATTCACCTCCGAGACGGCCATGCTCGGCAACGATCTGGCCACGTATCCGGACTTTCCGGCGGAGATCCGGGCGCCGGCGGGCTCCCTTCCGGGTGTTTCAGGCTTCCAGCTCCATTTCGCCGACCACGACATCCTCACGCCGGGCGACGCGCCGAACGTGCTCGTCGCGATGAACCCGGCCGCACTGAAAACCAATCTCAATGATCTGCCGCCGAGCGGGATCCTCGTCGTCGACAGCGATGCCTTCACGGACCGGAACCTGACCAAGGCCGGCTACGACGGCAACCCGATCGAGGACGGTTCACTGGAGGGGTACGAGGTGCACGCGATCCCGCTGACCTCGATGACGATCGAGGCGCTGAAGGAGATCGACGGGATCACGAAGCGCGAGGCCGAGCGTGCGAAGAACATGTTCGCGCTCGGGCTCATGTCGTGGCTCTACGGCCGGCCGATCGAGGGGACGATTGCGTTCCTCGAGTCGAAGTTCGCGAAGCGACCCGAGATCGCGGCCGCGAACGTGAAGGCATTCCAGACCGGCTACGCATTCGGCGAGACGACCGAGGCATTCGCCGTGCAGTACGAGGTGAAGCCCGCCGCGCTGAAGCCGGGCCTCTATCGCAACATCACGGGAAACCAGGCGCTCGCCTACGGACTGATCGCCGCTTCCGTGAAGTCCGGGCTGCCGCTCTTCCTCGGCGCGTACCCGATCACGCCTGCATCGTCCGTGCTCGAGGAGCTCGCGCGGCACAAGAACTTCGGCGTGCGCACGTTCCAGGCAGAGGACGAGATCGCGGCCGTCGGCGCGGCGCTCGGCGCGAGCTTCGGTGGCTCACTCGGTGTGTCGACCTCGAGCGGTCCCGGCATCGTGCTGAAGCAGGAGACGATCGGGCTCGGCATCACGCTCGAGTTGCCGCTCGTGATCGTCGACGTCCAGCGGGCGGGCCCATCGACGGGCATGCCGACGAAGCCCGAGCAGGCCGACTTACTCGGAGTGATGTTCGGTCGCAACTCCGAATCACCGGTCCCGGTGATCGCCGCCGCGACGCCGAGCGACTGCTTCGACGCGGCGCTGGAAGCGGCGCGCATCGCGATCAAGTACCGCACGCCGGTGTTCCTGCTCTCGGACGCCTACCTGGCGAACGGCTCCGAGCCTTGGCTCTTGCCCGACGTCGACGCGATCCCGGCGATCGACCCGCACTTCGCGGCGGGTGGGGACGGGGGCGAAGACTTCCAGCCGTACCGGCGCGACGTGGAGACGTTGGCACGGCCCTGGGCGATTCCCGGGACGGCGGGACTCGAGCACCGCATCGGCGGGCTCGAGAAGCAGGACGTCACCGGCAACGTCAGCTACGACCCGGACAACCACGACCTGATGGTGCGGCTGCGCGCGCAAAAGGTCGCCGGCATCGCGCAGGACATCCCGGAGCTGGAGGTGGACGATCCCGACGGGGCCGACACGCTGGTTCTCAGCTGGGGCGGCACCTATGGATCCGTCGCGGCGGCGGTCCGCCGCGTGCGCGGCGGTGGCAAGCAGGTCGCGCACGCACACCTGCGCTACCTGAATCCATTCCCGCGCAACACAGGTGAGGTTCTGCGCGGCTACGAGAAGCTGCTCGTCCCGGAGATCAACCTCGGCCAGCTGCAGAAGCTCGTTCGCGCCGAGTTCCTCGTCGATGCGACCGGGTTCAACCTCGTGCGCGGCGTTCCGTTCCGCGCCGGCGAGGTCGCGGATGCGATCGACGCGATGGTGGACGCCTGACGCTTCTGTACGACAGCCCGGTCTCCGGCAACTGTTACAAGGTGCGCCTGCTGCTGGCCCTGCTCGGAATTCCGTTCGAGCGACGCACGATGGACGTCGTCGACCGCTCGAACCGGCCCGAGGTCCTGGGCGGGCTGAACCCGTCACTGCGCGTGCCGACGCTCGTGCTCGACGACGGACGGCCCCTCGGCGAGTCGGGCGCGATCCTCTGGTACTTCGGCGAGGGCACGAGATTCGTTCCGGACGATCCGTACGAGCGCGCGCAGGTACTGCAGTGGATGTTCTTCGAGCAGTACGACCTCGAGCCCTCGATCGCCGTCGTCCGCTTCTGGGTCGCGTACTCCGGGAAGCCCAAAGCCTTCGCCGACCGGCTTCCCGAACGGATGGCGGCAGGCAACCGCGCGCTCGAGGCGCTCGAGCGCCACCTCGGGCACCAGCAGTACCTCGTCGGCGACTGGTACTCGCTCGCGGACATCGCGTTGTACGGGTACACGCACGTGGCGCCGGAAGGCGGCTTCGACCTCGAGCCGTACCCCGCAGTCCGTGCGTGGCTCGACCGCGTCGCCTCGGAGCCTGGTCACGTGCCAATCGAGGCGTGATGGATCGCCTTCGGCAGTTCTGGGACTTCTACGACCTCGACGGAAGCGAACACCGTCTGCGCGAACAGCTCGATCGTGAGACGTCGGACTCAGGCCGCGCCGAGGTCCTGACGCAGCTGGCACGTGTGGAAGGCCTGCGCGACGATTTCGACGCCTGTGAGCGCCTGCTCGAGGAAGCCGAGACGCTCGCCGGCACCAGCGAGGTTGCAAAGGCTCGGATCGACCTCGAGCGCGGCCGAATGCTTCGGTCCAGCGGCGACCCGGCCGCGGCATTGCCGCTCTTCGAAGCGGCCTTCGCGCGCGCCTCCGACGACGGTCAAGACTTCCTCTCGGGTGACGCGCTGCACATGTGCGCGATCTCCGTCGACAACCTCGAAGCGACCGAACAATGGACGCAGCGCGGGCTCGAGTTCGGCGAGCGTCGACCCGAGGCGGCATATTGGGCGGGGCCGCTGCTCAACAACCTCGGCTGGGCGTACTACGACGCGGGCGACCATCGCCGGGCGCTCGAGCTGTTCGAACAAGCGCTCGAGGTTCGGCTACGCGATCCGGAGAACGAGGCTGCCATCGCCTTTGCACAGGAAGCGGTCGATACCGCGCGACAGGCGCTTGCCTAGCCGGGCGTCGTCTCGAAGCGCTCGAGACCGTCGTCCGGCAGCGTTTCCCAGGCGGCGACGGACCTGACGTAGATGTGCGCGCTCGCGCGCGCGGCGAACTCGTCGTCCAGGGCACTCGCTCGCACACTCGCGATCTCCGAGTTGGGCCAGCCGCCGCCGAAGAGATTCGAGCCGCACCTCGTGCAGAACGTCTTCGCGCTTCCTCCGGGTGGCTCGAAGGTCTCCAGCAGGTCAGCGCCCTCGACGATCCGGATCGAGGTCGAGCGGACGCGTCCGTTCAAAGTGGCGGGGCTGCCGGAGAGCTTCTTGCAGCTCTCGCAGTGGCAGTAGCGAAGCGTCTCGGGAGCCTCGGAGACCTCGAATGTCACGCCGCCGCAGAGGCAGCTTCCTCGGAGAGCGGTCACACGGGGAGCCTAGCCGTCGGTCTATCATCGAGACGTGGCAACGAACGGCAAGCTCACTGCGAAGGACTACAAGACCGACCAAGAGGTTCGCTGGTGCCCGGGCTGCGGCGACTACGCGATCCTCGCCGCGCTGCAGTCGTTCATGCCGGAGCTCGACATCCCGAAGGAGAACATCGTCTTCGTCTCAGGCATTGGCTGCGCGGCGCGGTTCCCGTACTACATGGAGACGTACGGGATCCACTCGATCCACGGCCGCGCACCTGCGATCGCGACCGGTCTCGCCACCTCGAGGCCCGACCTCTCGGTGTGGGTAGTGACCGGCGACGGCGATTCGCTGTCGATCGGCGGCAACCACCTGATCCACGCACTGCGGCGGAACGTGAACGTCAAGATCCTCATGTTCAACAACGAGATCTACGGGCTGACGAAGGGTCAGTACTCGCCGACGAGCCCGCTCGGAACGCGGACCAAGTCCACGCCGATGGGTTCGCTCGACTGGCCGTTCAATCCGCTGTCGCTCGCGATCGGGGCCGAAGCTTCGTTCGTCGCGCGCGCGATCGACACCGACCGTGCCCACCTGACGGACGTGCTGCGTGCCGCGGCCGCGCACAAAGGGAGCGCGTTCGTCGAGATCTTCCAGAACTGCAACATCTACAACGACGGCGCGTTCGACTTCGTCCGCGAGAACAAGGAGAACCGCATCTACCTCGAGCACGGCAAGCCGATTCGATTCGGTGACGAGGGCGAAAGGGGTGTGCGGCAACGCGCGGATGGAAGTGTCGAGGTGGTCGACGTGACGGACGAGTCGGAGCTCCTCGTCCACGACTCGCACCATGCGGAACCGAGTGCGGCGTTCGCCCTCAGCCGGCTAACTCAGTCGACGTGGGGGACCACGCCGATCGGCGTCTTCAGGGACGTCGAGCGCCCGGTCTACGACGAGCTGATGGCCGACCAGCTGAGCGCCGCGCGGGAGAAGCAGGAAGGCGACATCGCCGCCCTCCTGCACTCCGGCGACACCTGGACGCTCTAGCCGGCCGAGGAATCGGTCTGCCAGAGACCGATCGGGTTTCCTTCGGTGTCTTCTCCGGTGGCGAACCAGCCCATGCCGGGAACCGGCTGCGGGTCGTCCGCCTTGCCGCCGAGCTCCTTGATGCGAGCCGCGCCAGCATTGACATCGTCCACGTCGAAGTAGACGCGGATCGCGCCCGTGTCTCCGGGAAACACGGCCGCGCCGGTGTCTTCGCTGAGCCGGGTCATGTTGTACTCCGTTGGCCCTTCCATTCCCTGGAACTGCCAGCCGAACATGCCTTTGTAGAACTCCTGCGCGCGGCCAGTGTCCTTGGCCGCGATCTCGAAGTGGACAGGCTTTCCAGCCATGGGAGCTCTCCTTCCGACGTAGGTCGGGATCGACAATAGCCCTAGTGCCGTGTTCTCTGGGTTACGGAGTGGAGGCGGCTCTTCTGCGGGGTCTGCTGGCGAGATACTTCGCTTTGGCTTGAGCGAAAAACTCCGGGTCACGCTCGTCCTCGCCGATGAGCCAGTCGACGAACGCATCGCTGTACTGCGGTGAGCCGAACTTCGGGACGTGGACGAACTCGGGCCTCGTGTCTTCGCTGATGGCGTGCACACGCCGCACGCTGAGAATGTCGAACGCGTTGACCTTGTAGCCGTCCAGCCTCGCGTTCACTTCTCGGATCACTTCCTTCTGGCGATACGGATGTGACTGGTCCGGATCGACCTGCCCGTACAGCGGTGCGTGCGGGTCGGTCGTCAAGCGGATCAACGTCGGCCGTCCCTGCTCGTCCCGTTCGGCCGTCTCGATCACCGCAACCTCGGCACCGTCGGGCGCGTGCATCACCTGGCGGATGTTCGCGAGCCACTGTGACCGCGTCGCGTCGAGCTGGCGTTTGATGAAATCGCGCACGTCCGCGCCCGTCGCCGGTTCGCTCTTCGCGCCGTGGCGAAAGTAGAGGCCGCCTCTCGTGAAGGCAATGTGCTCTCCTCCGTCCGCGCTCCGGTGGCGACCTTGCCGCGTGAACACGAGGGGCGAGACCGCCGCTTCGACCACCAGGGCCATCGCCGGACGGCCGACGCGCTTCACCTCCTCGAGCGTGAACGCCTCGAACTCCGGTTCCGTGTAGCGGGCGAGCTGCTCGTGGATCAACTCCTCGTCGACGTCACCTCCACCGAGGACGACGACGCCGCCTCCCGAGTTGGCCATGGCGGCGACATCCCGGACGAGCTCGAGTTGGGCGCCGCTCGAGCGCGGGTCGAAGCTTTCCTTCAGCTCAACACGCTTCGAGCTCCGCTTCGCCTCCGCCGCCCGCTTGACGAATCTCTCCGCGTTGGGGGCCACCCGCGCATCGTCGCACGATCAAGCCTTGGAGCCTTGACACATGCGCTGTGTCCGGCAACCCTTGTGTCGATTAGAGGCCGGTTAGCGGGTCCAACGAAGGTGGGGTCATGGTCTTGAGAGGCAGAACCTGGATCGGCGTGTGTGCCGTGGCAGTCGCCGCGGGCCTCCTCGGCATCGAGCCGGCCGGCGCGCGGGCTCAGGTCCCGCCGATCTGTGACGCCTCGTCGTACTCGCTGGCGCTCCAGTCCCTGACGGGACCGCCGCGCGCGGACCTGGTCATTCGGATCGCCGCCACGGTCCCGGACTGTGTGCTCCCGGACTCCCTGAGCGCGCAGGTCAAGCTCCTGCCGTTCAAAGGCGCGCCCGCGAAGACACTCGCCTTCGGCGACGTTCCGGCGCCCGGCGGCGTGGCCACCGTGAACCTCGGGCGAGTTCCGCGGCTCCGGCGTGTCCAGGCCACGGTCTCGTTCGGTACGGAGATCAGCCTCGCCGGCCAGGCGAAGACGCTTCTCAAGCCCGACCTCGTGCTCACGCGTGCCTACACCGCCCGATCCGTCCTAATCGGACGCCCCTTCTTTGTCGTCGCGGTCGTCCGGGAGCGCACCAAGGACGTCGGGCTCGCAGCGATCGTCACCGTCTCGGCAGCCGGTTCTGCGCTGGCCACGCAGAACGTGACGGTGGCCGCGCGGCGGCGCGTGGTGGTGCGGGTTCCCGCCTCGCTCACCGAGCTCGGGCGGATCCGGCTCACGGTCACCGTCACGCCTTCGGCTCCCGTCGAGACGACCCTCAAGAACAACACCCGCCGCACGACCGTTGAGACGACCGAGTTCAGGTTGCAGGAGTCGGCGACGCTCGTGCAGAGCTTCGCCGGCTACGGCGGCCAGTTCAACCACCATGTCTACGCGGCGATCTCCCGGTCCGTCGGCGTCACCGATGCCAACGTGGGCGACATGGAACGAAAGATGCGTGCGCTCCATCCCGAGTTCTCCCGCATCTTCTTCAACGGGACCGCCTTCAACGATGCCGACCGGATGCAGTCGTTCATCCGCACTGTCCAGCTCGCGCAGAGCACGGGGACAGCGATCAACATCACCTGGCAGGGCGGTGCGCTGAACGTCGCGAACGGGACGATCCCGAAGTTCGCGAACGTCCTGATCGACCTCGTTCGCAACCGCGGCATCACCAACCTGCGCTGGCTCACGCTCCAGAACGAGCCCAACCGCACCAAGATCACGAAGCAGGCCTACGAGGCGCAGTACCGGGCCCTCGACCCGTACATCCAGAGCATCCGCGGCCAGGTCAAGTACATGGGCGGCGATCTCGTCCGAGGTCCCGACGTAGGCGCGCCCGATCAGGAGGCCTGGTTCCAGTACATGGCGACGAACATGGCCGACATCCTCGACGCCTACTCGATCCACGTCTTCTGGGACTACTGGGACACGCAGAAGCTCGTCGACCGGCTCACCGAGGTCCGGGCGATCGTCGACGCGTTGCCTGAGGCGGGCCGGAAGCCGCTCTACGTCGCCGAGTACGGCGTCCGTGGCCTGAGGAAGTTCAACGATCTTCCCGCCGGCGACCCGGGCGTTTGGCAGGACGGCACTCCGATCACGCAGACCAACATCAGCGCCTTCCAGCACGCGTGGTTCGACGTCCTCGCCGCGCGGCTCGGCTACATGGGGACGAGCAAGTGGGACTCGTACTTCGGGAAGTACGACAACGGAACCCAGGCGTACTTCATGATCGGGAGCCCGGCGAACGGCTGGCCGCTCTATCCGCTCTACAACTTCGTCCACCTGTTGACGTCGACGGTGAAGCGCGACTGGCGCACGGTCAACGTCGACAGCGTTCCCGATACGTCACGGCTCCTTGCGGCCTACGTCGGCAAGAAGGGCGAGCACACGATCGTCGGCCTCGACACGGCCGGCGCGCAGCTCAATGCGCCTTCGGACCTGCAGGTCCCCTACACGCTCGGAGGCCTCCCACCGTCCCAGAAATTCCACCTCGCAGTCTGGAACGAGGCCGGCGATGGTCTTGTCGGCCCGTCGAAGATCGTCACCTCGGACGCTGCGGGGGTCGTCACGTTCGCCGTGCCGCAGCACGGCGTGTTCGCGCTGACCTCACTGCGACTGGCCTAGCGCACCGCAGGACGCGGATCAGGCCCGCTTGTGAGTTGACCCCTTCGGCCTGCGCTGGGAAGCTGTGGAGCGAGCTAACAGAAAGGGGGGCGAGACGTGCCGCAGAACCCACCAGAGGGGTATCCGCGCGTGATGCCGTATCTGCTGTACGAGGATTCGGACGCTGCGCTCGAGTTTCTCGTGAGCGCGTTCGGCTTCACCGAGAAGATGCGCCTGACCGGCGACGACGGCCGCATCAACCACGCCGAGGTGAGCATCGGCGACGGCGTGATCATGTTCGGCACGCCTGAAGGCGACTACAAGAATCCCAACGAGCTCGGAGGAAGGACGGGGAACATCTACGTCTACGTCGACGACGTCGATGCCCACTACGAGCACGCGAAGCGGGCCGGCGCTACGATCGCGCGGGAGCCCGAGGACCAGTTCTACGGCGACCGGAACTACCTCGTACATGACCCGGAGGGACACGAGTGGTACTTCGGTACGCACGTGCGCGACATGTCCGAGGACGAAATGCAGTCAGCCGGAGTAGCGACGAACTAGAGGAGGCACGATGTACGCACGCGTTGCAAGCTTCAACATGGACGAAGGGATAGACGAGACGATCGATCAGGTTCGTAACGACGTCGAGGCCGACAAGCGCCCGGCCGGTCTCGAGGATGCAAAGGGGATGATGATGCTCGTCGACCGCTCGAGCGGGAAGTCGATCGGGATCACGCTCTTCGACAGCGAAGACGCGATGAAGCGTGGCGACGAGGCGCTGAATGCGATGTCTCCCGGAGGCGGAGGCTCGCGGACGGGAGTCGAGTTCTACGAGGTCGCCGTTCAGTCGATGAGCTAGCGGGCCGGCGACAGCCGGCGCCCCCACACTGCGGCGCCGGCTGTCTGTCGCTCGCTCAGGTGTCGTTGTTGGTCGTGTTGCTGTTGTCGTGATCGCAATGCGAGGAGCTCGACTGTGGGGTCGTCGTCGTGGCGGTCGTCGCCGTGCCAGACGACTTGGAGCTCGAGCTTCCGCCGCTTGCGGCGATGGCTACACCCGTGCCGCCTAGGGCCAACGCCGTGGCGGTGGCGAGCAAAGCGGCGTGCTTGGGTCGGAACACGTGTGACCTCCTTTCGGCCGTGGTGTTCCTCAAATGGAACTCCTGGCTCTTAAGAGCAGCCGAAGACGGATCTAAGAAGTCCGTGAGACTTCTGCAGGGCGTGAGAGGAGGTCGTACCTCAGGACTTCGCGGAACCCGAGGCGTCGATAAACCGATTCGCCGAGCGCGCTCGACTGGAGGTACGCCAGCTCGGCCCCGCTTGCGAAGCCCTCCTTCACCGCATGAACAGTGATGGCTGCGCCGTAGCCGCGACCACGGTACTGAGAAGGTGTCGCGACATTGAAGACCCCTACGTCGTCATCGACCACATAGCTCGCCGCCGTGGTCACGTCGCGACCATCGACTCGGCCGAGGAACAACTCGTATCCGTCCAGGCTTGTGACCTCGAGCATGTAGAGCGGCGTGAGAAACCCCTCAGGCGCACCGAATCCCTCTGTCGCGATTGCCAGTGCCTGCGCGAACCCGTCCGCGGTTTTGACGTGGACGATCTCCAGCTCCGGAGCTGCGGGTCCCACGAGGTCACCCGCGTTCGCGACCATTCCGGGCATGCGCTCCACCGCAGTGAGCCCGAGCACGCGGGCTGTCTCGACCACGGCCGGCGTCTCCTCGTTCCAAATGAGGACGCCTGGTGCAATTCCGTCGGCCTCGATCTCCGCGAGGGCTTCGGGAAGCGCTGTCGCGGCCGAGTCCTCGTCGGGCCAGACCCCGTTGAAGGAGGGGATCGGCAGCGTCGGGAAGGTGACGAAGGCGTAACCGTCTCGACGCTCGAACCGTGCCCCTTCCATCACCGCAGCCAGGCGTTCAGCCACGGTGCAGAGCGCGAGGTGCAGCCGCAGGCCCTCGTTCATGCGACGACTCTAATCGGCGGCTTCGGAGGTGGCGACTGTAAGTCGTTCGCGGCGTCGCAACGGCGGTGTGATGAACACAGCAACCGCGGCACCCACGAGAGCGACGATCGCCGCGAGCGTAAAAGCGGCCGTGTACCCGTCGACCGAGGGGACGTTCGTTCCCCGGATCATGTGAGCGGTGAGGAGGGCGGCACCGACCTGGCCGCCGACGACGCCGCCGACGGTGCGCGCGACGGTGTTCATCCCCGTGGCGACTCCGGTCTCGGTTGGTCGCACGGCCTCGGTGATGAGCGTCGCCATTGCCGCGAAGGCGAATCCGACACCGACACCGAGGATCAACATCGCGGCGAGGATCTGCCACGGCTTGTCGTGCCACTCGGCGAGCCCTGCGGCGGAGATGGAGACGAGAAGCATCCCCGCGGCGAGCGGCCATTTGAACCCGGTCCGCCGTCCGATCAGGCCGGCGATCGGCCCCGCGAAGAGCAGTGCGAACGAGCTTGGCAGGAGATAGAGGCCTGCCTTCGTCGCGCTCGCGTCGAAGCCGTAGTCGACCACCCGCTGTACCGCCGCCGGGAGACCGTGCGCCGTCTCGACGAAGTTCGGCACGAGCACGAATGTCCCGAACATGGCGAAGCCGGCGATGAGGGCCGTGATGTTCGTGAACAGGATCTCCCGGCGGGCGAGCATCCGCATGTCGACCATCGGCTCTGTGACGTGCAACTCCGCGTAACCCCAGGCTACGAGGAAGAGGAGCGCGGCGGCGCCGAGGCCCAGTGTGCGCCCGGACGTCCAGCCCCAGCTTTCTCCCTCCGTCAGGGCAACCAGCAGCGAGATCAACCCGCCGGACAGGAGCACTGCGCCGACGTAGTCGACGCGCGACGGTGTCTTCACCGGCGATTCGGGCACGAAGAGGTACACGAGCACCATTGCGATGCCGATCCCGACAGCGCCGATGATGAAGAGCCAGCGCCACGAGACGTTGTCCACGATCACGCCGGAGAGCACGATGCCGAAGCCTCCGCCGATCCCGAAGACGGCCGACACGAGCCCGATGGCGACGCCGACCTTCTCACGCGGGAACTCGTCGCGAATGATCCCGTAGCTCAATGGAAAGACAGCTGCGCCGGCGCCCTGCACGGCGCGCCAGGCGATCAGCGACCAGATGTTCCACGCGGCAGCCGCGCCGACCGAGCCGACGAAGAAGATCGCCAGCGAGATCACGAGCAGGCGTTCCTTGCCGTACTGGTCGCCGAGCTTGCCGAGGATCGGCGTTGCCACCGACGCGACGAGCAGGAAGACCGTCAAGACCCAGGTCACCCAGGTCGTCGTCGTGTTCAGGTCCCGCTGCAGGGTCGGCAGAGCAGGGATGACCATCGTCTGCTGCAGCGCGAACGCGATCCCCGCCAGCGTGAGGATCGCGAGCGTCACGTTGTAGTGCTGTCGCTTGCCCGCCACTGGGCTTCGCAGACTAACGATGCGACTTAGGATCCCGACGTGGCCCGGCTCTACACCGACGACGCCGAGCTCTACGACATCGCGTTCGACTGGGACATCTCCGACGAGGCGGACTGGCTCGTTGCCCGGTTGGAGGCGACCAGGGTGCTCGAGCCCGGGTGCGGCGCCGGCCGGATGCTCGAAGCGCTCGCGGACCGTGGCTGCAAGGTGGCCGGGATCGACCGCTCGTCGCGGATGGTCGAGATCGCACGCAGACGATTGGGTACGAGGGCCGACGTGTTCGAGGCCGACATGACGCATTTCGATCTCGGGACGACGTTTGACGGCGCCGTCTGCCCGATCAACACGCTCCTTCATCTGAGCAGCGCCGAGCTTGGCCGGCATCTCAATCGGATGGCGCGCCATCTCGAGCCGCGTGCGCGGTATCTCGTGCAGGTCGGGCTCGTCGGGACAGACCAGGAGCCGTTCGCCGGCTCGCACTGGGAGGCGAGCCGCGGCGACACCAGTCTTCGCGTCGACTGGGTCGATGAGAAGCTCGACGTCGTGCAGGGCAGCTCGCGCCAGCGCTCGCGGATCGAGGTGCTCGCCGGCCCCCGCGCGGGCGAGGTCGTCGAAGAGGTGCACGAGATGACGGCCTGGACGCCCGCGACCTGGGCGGAGGCAATCGCCGCGTCCCCTTTCGAGGAGGCGGCGACCTACGACGGCGGCGCGGAGGCACAGTGGCCCCAGGTGGACGCGACGGCAACGGGCGGACTGCTCTGGCACGAGCTCGTCATCCGAGGCTGACCCGGGGTCAGACGCCTGCCCTTAGGGACGAGTCGCGCGGAGCCACGTCCCGAAGAGCTGGGGTCAGACCCGTGCTGTTCGGGACCTGCCGGGACCAGAGGTGACGGAGCCCGCTGGGAGACAACGGGCTCCGTCTTCGGCCCCCTCCGGACCGAACTTGGCTAGCTGCAGGCGCGCACCGTGCGGTCGAGCGTCACGAACCGGTCGAAGGCGACGCTCAGGCGGACACGGATCGTGGAGCGCTTCTTCACAAGCAACCGTGCGCGAAACGGCGACCGGCTGTCCGTCAGCATCTGCCGGCCGTTCACGAGGAACGTCGCCGCCTGGATGCCCGGCCCGGAGGCCGTTGCCGTTACTAAGCCGCAGCGGCCCCGGCGAGCAGCGGTGAAGCGCACGGCCGGGCGCGCCCGGCAACTTGCGCCCGAGCACGAGACGAGGTTGTGCAGCCGCGCAGCGAGCGACGCCTTCAACGCGTCGTAGGCGGGATTGGCGTGCTGACTCTGAAGCTCGTCCGGATCCTTGCGCAGGTCGTAGAGCTCCCGGTCGCCGTTCGCGTACTCCGCGTACTTGTAGTGCTGCGTCCGGATCCCGTCGAAGTGGCCTGCACCCGGTGAGTTGTCGAGGAGCACGTCGCGGCCGATCTCCTTGCCCCGGTCGTGCCAGAAGGGGAGGAGCGACACGCCGTCCTCGGTTCGACCGGCCCGCACGTTCGCGGCGTCGAGGATCGTCTCGGCGTCGTCGACGTTCATCGTCAGCTGGCTGCGATGGACGCCGCGCGGCAGCGACTTATTCGCGGTCCAGCGCATCAGGAGCGGCAGATGGATGGACGGCTCGTACCAGAGCACCTTGCCGTTCGCCACGCGGTGCTCCCCGTGGAAGAAGCCGTTGTCGGACGTGAAGAGGATCAACGTGTTGTCGAGCTCGCCGGTCTGCCTGAGCGTCTCGACGATCGACGAGATCGCTTCGTCCACCGACAGCAGCGTCTCGCGGCGCTGCTGCCAGTTCTCCTGGATGGCCACGATCCGGCGCGCGTTCAGCAGCGGCCGGCGCCTGATCACCTGCGGCTTGTCGGAGACGTCGGCCTCGTTGAAGCTCGGCGGCTTTGGCAGCGGGGTCCCCTTCAACGCGTCGTGGTGACGCGGTGCCGGAACGGGGGTGCCGAGTTGGGGCGGATCGTCGGGCTCGCGAGGCGTGCCGGAGTGATCTCCGAGGAATGCGACCCAGAGGAAGAACGGTCCCTGAGCCGCCCGGCGCTTGATGATCTCGTCTGCCTTGTCCCGGTAGACGTCGGTCTGGTAACACGACGGCTGCGGGGTGGCACAGAACGTGTGCAGCGTTCCGCCTTCGTTCAGCGTGTAGTTGTAGTACCGGTAGGTCGTCGGGTCGACGGATCCGTGCCACTCGCTCCAGCCCGGTGGGATCTCCGTCGGGTTCTGGCGGCCGTAGCCGTTCAGGAACTTGCCGAGGTGGACCGTGTAGTACCCGCCCCGCTGGAGCCAGACCGCGAGCGTGTTCGACTTGTCGAGCGCCTGGTAGCCGCCCTGGGGCGGCGAGTTTCCGCGGACGTTGTTGTTGTGCGAGTACTGACCCGTCAGGAAGGTTGCGCGCGACGGGCAGCAGAGCGAGAACGAATCGAAGTTGTTGTCGAACGTCACGCCCTGATCGCCGATCAGGCGGCGGACGTTCGGAAGCACGGCCATCTCAGCGAGGGTCTGGTCGTCCGTTTCCAGGACGAGGACATTGGGGCGCTGTGGCTCTGCGGCCGCCTGAGCGGTGCTTCCATGGTGTTGGGCGCCAACGGCGATCCCTGCGGCGATCGCCAGCGAAGCCGCGATCGCGAGTCCGAGCCTGCGTTTCATCGCTATTCCCCCTGTTGCGAAGCCAGTGCTCCCGTTATTCCCGCTGGGTGTGTGGGAGCGGTGTCGCTCCCGCAAGGATTTCGTTAAGCAGCGAGTTGCTCTTCGGCCGCCCGCTCGTGGACGAGAACCCCGCCGCGAGAGCGAAGCCACACGAACAACGAGACAGACAGGCCGGCGATACCGGCGACGGTGAATGCGAGCTCCGTCCCGCCGGCTGCTGCGAGCCAGCCGGAGAGGATTCCGCCCAGAGTGCCCGTGCCGGCAAAGGCGAAGAAGTAGATGCCGATCAACCGACCGCGAAGGTGGTCGGGCGCTGCGAGCTGGATGAGCGAGTTCGAGTTCGACGACCACGTCGTGAAGCAGATTCCCCCGAGGAACAGGAGTAGCGCGATGAGGAGGGTGGAGTGCAGGGGTGCGATCAAGAGCTCGCTGAGAGCGAAGCCGCCACTGCCGAGCGCGGTCGTTCCGACGGTGGCACGGCTCACGTGCGCAGACACGAGCGCGCCGATCAGCGCGCCCACTCCGAAGACCGCCGACAGAATGCCGAAGGTCTGCGGGCCGGCGTGGAGCGTGTGCTTCGCCAGCACAGGTAACAGCACGTTGAAGTTGAGGCAGAAGGTGCTCATCACGAAGACGAGGACGAGCATCAGCGCGATCTGCTCGTCGTGACGTGCGTAAGAGAGGCCTTCTTTGAGGCCCGTGAGGAGCGTCCTCGGCCGCTCGCGGCGCTCGACCGCGTGGAACTCCGAAGGCCGCATCAGCAGCAGCCCGGCGATGACCGCCACGTAGCTGACCGCGTTGAGCGCGAAGCAGATACCCGTCCCGGTCGTCGCGATCAGAACGCCTGCCAGCGCCGGGCCGAAGATGCGTGCGCCGTTGAAGAGCCCCGAGTTGAGACTGATCGCGTTCGGCAGCTCAGCGGGGCCCACCATCCGAAAGGTCAGCGACTGGCGGGAAGGGGCGTCGAGCACCTGGACGAGCCCCATCAGCGCGGCGATGACATAGACCTGCCACGGCTGCACGACTCCGGTGAGGGCGAGGACGGCCATCGTGGAGGCGAGCACCATCTGAGTGATCTGAGTTCCGATCACCGTCCGCCACGAGTCGAGTCGGTCGACGATGACGCCCGCGATCAGGCTGAAGAGCGTGAACGGCATGAACTGGCAGAGCGCCAGGATCCCGACCGCGACCGGGGAGTGCGTCAGCGAGAGGATGAGCCAGGCCTGCGCGACGCGCTGCATCCAGGTCCCCGTGTTGGAGATGACCTGGCCGGCGAAGAAGAGGCGGTAGTTGCGGTGCTTACGGACGCTTGAGAACGTGCGGGCGCCTGCCCGGAGGATTGCTGCCGTCAAGCTTCGTCTCCCGCGAGCAGATGGGTAAGCGGCTCGATTGCGGCGTCGATCGCGTCGAGCTCGTCCGCATCGAGCGAGCGCAGCCGCTCCGACAGCCACGCCGTGCGCTTCGACTTCACGGAGCGGAGCACCTTGTGGCCCGCGGCCGTCAGCGTGAGCCCAACGCGGCGCTGATCGCCTTCGACCGGCGCGCGGCCGACGAGCCCTGCTTCCTCGAGCCGGGCGACGAACTTCGACATCCCGGGCACGGACATCCGCTCGAGAGCGGCGAGCTCGCGCACCCCGATTCCCGGATGGAACTTGATCTGAACGAGGAGCGCGACCTGGCCGCCGGTGACCCCGAGCGAGTGGACCTCCCGCCGGAGCTGCCGGTTCAGGTGCAGGAGAACCGGGCGAAGGCGGTTTGCGAGGACTGTGGGATCGGATACGACGGCTGGCATTTCGTTAACCAGGTTAACTAATCGGGCCGACCTCCCGCGGACTTGAGGCCTAATCCCCCACCTGAGGGGCACAATGGCGTCCGTGGCACGAAAACCACTCGAGGACATGGCCCGCAGTCTGAAAGTGCTGGGAGAGCGGCTGTCCCAGACGACAGGCGGCGGCGATCCGGCGGAATGGATCTCGGATCAGCTCCGGCGGCCGGAGCCTGCGCGGACGATGCCCGAGCTCCAGGCCGAGCTCGACGCCCTCGTCGGGCTCGAGACGGTGAAGGAGCAGGTGCGGGCGCTCGTCGCCTTTCTCCAGGTGCAGGCCGAACGCCAGCGCCACGGGCTCCCGGAGGTTGCGACCTCGCAACATCTCGTCTTCCTCGGGAATCCGGGGACGGGCAAGACCACGGTCGCGCGGCTGCTCGCGGAGATGTATCGAGCGATGGGATTGCTGAGCCGCGGCCATCTCGTCGAGGTCGACCGGGCCGGGCTCGTCGGGCAGTACGTCGGCATGACGGCGATCAAGACCGACCGGGTGATCCGGCGCGCGCTCGACGGCGTCCTCTTCATCGACGAGGCGTACGCGCTCGCGCCGGGAGACGAGCGCCAGGACTTCGGGCCGGAGGCGATCGAGACGCTACTCAAGCGAATGGAGGACTACCGGCACCGCCTCGTCGTGATCGTGGCCGGCTACCCCCGGCTGATGCATCGCTTTCTGCAATCGAACCCCGGGCTGCGCTCGCGCTTCTCGCGCGAGATCACGTTTCCCGACTACTCGACCGGGGATCTCGTGGAGATCACGCGGAAGCTCGGCGCGGAGTACGAGTATTCGCTCGACGAGGACGCCGTCGAGGCGCTGCGGCAGATTCTCGGCCGCGCCGCCCGGGGCGAAGGCTTCGGAAACGCGCGCTTTGCCCGCACGTTGTTCGAGCAGGCGCTCAATGCGCAGGCACTACGGCTGGCCGGCGTGCAGGGCGGTGAGCTTGCAGACCTCGAGCGGTCCGAGCTCATGACTCTTCGCGGCGACGACCTGGTTGCCGCTGCCCGGGCACTTGGTGAGAACGGCCTCGACGAATCGAGGGCCGGGTTCTGGCGGCGTCGGCGCTAGGTCGGCTCGAGCTTCAGTTCAGCCAGGCCGCGACGAGGAACGCAATCGCAGCCGCGGCTGCCGCCGCAACGAGCAACAAGTTCAGGGCGAGCAGGATCGTCAGCGTCTGAGGTCGCCGCTTCGAAGACCCGGCAGCTGCGCTTGACGGTCGTCCCCAGCCCACGGCGCCGGCGAGCACATTGGTGATGAACTGATTGAGGCTGATGCCGCTCTGGTCCGCCGCACGCGCAAGCTCCTCGTGGAGGCCTGCGGGCATGCGGAGCAGCAGGCGCCCGCTATTTCTCCCCGACCGCTGACGCGGCTTTGCGCCGGCGTCTTCCTGCGGCGCTTCCCCGACGGCTTCTGGAGTCGCCATGCCACGAGTTTAGGGGCTTCTCGTTGCCCGCACAACGCGAATCTCCCTCGAAATCGTCGTGGAGCTTGGCCAGCCCAGAGGCGATCAGCCTCGATGCGTGCGTCTGCGAGACGCCGAGCCGCGCCGCGATCTCGCTTTGCTGGAGATCGCCGAAGTAGCGAAAGCCCAGCGCCTGGCGTTCACGGACGTCGAGCGAGCGCAGGCCGCTCTCGATGGCGAGACGATCATCGGTGGCGTCGAAGTCGTCCTGCGGCCGGGCGGCATTCGACGCATCTGCAAGCGTGAGTGGTGCCCGTGCCTGGTCCGCACGCAGCGTTTCGGCAAGCTCGTCCTGGTTGAGCTCCGCTGCGGCCGCGAGCTCTGACGAGGTCGGGTCTCGGCACAGGTCGGCGGTGAGCTGCGTACGAGTCGTGCGCACACGGACGCTCGCCTCCTGATAACGCCGGGGTATCCGGATTGCGCCGCAGCGATCGCGCAGGTGCCGCTTGATCTCCCCGAGGATGTTCGGAATCGCGAACGCGGCGAACTCGACCTCCCGGTCGGGCTCAAAACGATCGACCGCCTTGATGAGGCCGATCGAGCCCACCTGCACGAGATCCTCGAGACGCTCGCCGCGGTTCGCATACGGGCGGGCGATCGACACGACCAACGGGATGTACGCCTCGATCAGGCGTTCTCGAGCGGAGAGGTCCCCCTCCTCCCGATACGCGCGCAGCAACTCCGTTGACGAGTTGCACGAGCGAGCCAACCGTTCCGCCGCAACGATCGTCATTTCTCTCGTCGACACTGTAGACATTTCCAAATGCATTTTCAAATCGCGCGGGTGCGCACAACGAACATTGGGTAGTTGTTTCTTCGATGGTCGCGTCTTCACACGTAAGACTGGTGGGAGGAAGGCAACATTGGCGACGGCCAACGGGAAGCTGGGGACGGCTCGCCCTGCTGCTCGTTGCTGCGCTCGCTGCGATTGCCTTTGCTGCGCCTGCGCGTGCGGACGAGAACCTCGAGACGAGCTCGACACCGACGTTGCGGATCGATCGATCGGCAGCTGTCGTCATTGCCGATGTCGATGCGGCAGCGTTGCCCGACGTGATCGTTCCGGCGTCCGCTACCTCAGCGCCGAGCGCTGCGGCTCCGGAGTCGGTGACCACGGAAAACCCTGCAAATGAGGTCTCCTCGGTGGACGACGCAGTGTCGCCGGCGGAAGCTACGACGCAATCGGGAGCGATATCACTCCCTGCCGTCGTGCATACGCACGTGCGTCGCGCGTCCTCCAATCCGGGGCTCTCACGCAGAACGCCGGGGCAGTATCACGACGCCACACCGCAGTATCAGCCGTCGCCCGAGCGCCACGCGACAGTCGACCACGTGGCACGGCCCGAAACCGAACCGCCCGTCTCACCTCCCGCGCCCGACAGCCCTGAGGAGACGAACGGTAAGAGCGCCGGCAGCGATCCCAATTACGGAACGAATTGCGCGGATCCGTCCACAGATACTGCGCCAATCTGCTCCGAAGATGGTGCTCATAACAGCGATTGGAATTGCGAGTGGATCGCGTACTGCAGCACAGAGATCCCGCCGGTCGAGACGGTTCCGGCGCTACCTGAATGCGCCGTTTCCACGCCGGGTTCCGGCCAGTATCAGCAGTCAGACGGGCAGTATCAAAGCGATCCGACGTGTGAAACGGCTCCGGTCGCCACCGGATGCGGTGCAACCGTCACGCCGGTGGTCTCCGCTCCGGACTCGGCCATCGCGCCCGTGCCTGTCGATGTTCCGCCGACCCAACCCCAGCCTGCCGAGCAACCGACGACAGCACCGCCGGTCGCGCGGCCGCATAGCGGTACCGACGGTCGCGCTGAGTCCCCGCTCAGGACGGCCCGACAGGAAGCACGCGACAGCGAGGGCTGGTCGGAGGTGAGCACGAGCCTTGCGGTCGCGGACCCCCCCGCCGCTCCGGCTTCCACTGCAGGGCCGGCTGCCGTGACCCGACCCGAGCCGGCGCCACGCGGCGATGTTTCCCCGCGCGCTGAGCCGTCGCCGGTCACTTCTGTGGCGCCGCGGCAGTTCCGTGTCGCACTGGCGCCGCCGCTCGGCAACCTCGCGAACGCTCCGGTCTCCTCACGGGGTGCAGCTGGTCGCAGCGATGCCTGGCTCCTCCTCTTCGCGGTACTGCTGGCCGGCGCAACGGCTTTCGGTCTATCGGCGGCCGGTTCGCTGGCCGTGTGGGTGCCGGCGTTCGCCCTCGCGCTCTCGGCGCGCCTGCGGAGCAAGGGCTTCTCGCGTAAGGCGGGCAGCCTCCGCGCAGCGTCGAAGGATGAAGCGTCGAACGCGATCAGGTATCGCGATTAGTCGAGCCGTCGTGCGGTTTCCGAGATCTTTCGAGCTTGTCGATCTTGAAGGGCGTGACCTTCAGCTCGGAGCTGAGAATCGGTCCGCCCTCGTCGTTGTAGACGACCGTGTCAGGGCTGGACGCGGGATCCGCCGTTGAAGGACCGACTCCGTCGATCAGACCGAGCGCAGCAGCCTTCCGAACCGCCTCGATGCGGTTGCCGGCATCGAGCTTTCGCATCGCGTGGCTGAGGTACTCCTTCACGGTGTGCCTGCTGAGGTGCAGGCGCTCGCCGACCTCAGGATTCGTCAGACCCTCGGCGACGAGTCGAACAACGCTCAGCTCCTGGCCACTCAGCTTCGGTTCCTCAGTTCTGCGCGCATCGATCAGGACGGCCGCGGCGCGTGGATCGATCACGCTTTCGCCTGCAAGCACCCGCTCGATCGCTCGGCCCAGATCGAGGTCCTCCGCATCAGTGACGAGGAAGCCGCGCGCACCGGAGTCGAGTGCCGCTTCCACAGCTCTCTCGTCGCGCTCCGCCGAAAGCAGGATGACCGCGGTTCCCGGCTGTCGCTTCAGAATCGCCGCGCAGACCTCGGTCCCGGAGCCGTCGGGGAGCCGGGAGTCCAGCAGCACGACGTCGGGTCGATGCTCGACTGCCATGGCAAGAGCCTCCGTGCCGCTCTCTGCCTCGGCGACCACGCTCGCGCCGCCGGCCACCAGTTCCGCGCAGATACCGCGCCGGACGATCCGGTTCGGCTCGACCACGAGAACGCGAGCGGCCATACCGGTGATGGTAGACCCACCTCATCGGGGGGATGCAAGACCCGCCACCCGGGGTCTACCGACGGACGGGCGGAAAGCCCATCGTGAAGCGCATGGGGAGGGGGCGGTGTCGCTTCGCGCTACTGGCGTGTGTCGTGCTCGCTGGAGCGGGCCTGCACGCGGGCAAGGCCGCCGCAGCGGGTGAGGATCCTGGCTCCGGCGCGCAGACGAGCTCGAACGGCGCGACCGCAACCGCCCAAAACGTCAGCAACACGAGCCAGACCAGCTCGGAGACCCAGACCGGCTCCGATGCCGGCCAATCGCAGACGGTCACTCAGAGCGCACCGACCGAGCAGACGGCCAATGCGGCATCGGTCTCCCAGCAGCATTCGACCAACGCATCGACCGGGGGCGCCTCGGCCCAGGCCAATCACGCAGCGGCCTCGAGCACTGCCGGGAATACCAACAACACGACGCAGCAGAGCGCCCAGACCCAGCAGGCCGGTCCACCGGAGTCGGCGGGCGGCCAGTCGCAGTCGACTTCGCAGAGCGCGCCGACGGAGCAGGCCGCGAACGCGAGCGCAAACTCGACGCAAGTCGCGCCTACGAACGTCAACGTGGTGATCCGGCTCGACTCCCCCGGCAACAACGGCCCGGTGGCTCAGACGAACAGCTCACAGGCAAACGCCGATGCCGGCAACACGAACAGCCTTTCCCAGGGGTCGAGTCAATCCCAGAACGGCGCGGGATCGGCTGCAGGCCAGTCTCAGTCTTCGAGTCAGAGCGCGCCGACGACGCAGAGCTCCCAGTCGACGGCGACCTCGACGCAGGTCAACCCGCTGAACGCGAACATCGTGATCCGGAACAAGAGCCCAGGTGACGAAGGGCCGGTTAGCCAGACGAACTCCGTGCAGTCGACGGCGGGAGCCGCGAACTCGAACGCGGTCGATCAGGCCGGGACCCAGCTTCAGAGCGGCAGCGGCCCGGGGACCGGCCAGTCGCAGGGTGCTACGCAGAGCGCGCCGACCGTTCAGACGGCCGGTGCGACGGCAACCTCGGTACAGGGCTCTCCGACGAACGCCAGTGTGACGATCGATCCCGCCGCACCCGATCCGAACGGCTCGGGGGCGATCGGAACGTTGATTCAGGTCTGGATTCCCAACGACCCCGAAACCTCGCCGGCGAGCTCCCCTGCGGCTGGCGAGGTCGTGGGGGCAAACAGCTCGACCGCGACGGCATCCGCCGGAAACACGAACCACGTGACGCAGTCGGCCGTTCAACAGCAGGACGCCGGCGGACGCCCGTCGTCGGGCCCCACCCAGGTGGGGGGAGGCAGCCAGTCACAGGTACTCGAACAGAGCGCGCCTACGACGCAGACTGCAGGCGCGCAAGCCACCTCCATTCAGGGGGGCGGCGGTGCGACCTCGATCTCGTCGGCGGCCGCGCAGGCGTCGAACGTGAGTGAGGTCACGCAGTCGGCCACTCAGATCCAACACGGCGGAGTCGGGGGAAGTCAGGTCCAGGTGATCCGCCAGGAAGCTCCGACCACCCAGTGGGTGAACGCGGAGTCGACCGCAGGTTCAGGGCAGAGCCACTCGTCCGCGACCTCGACGAACAGCGGCTCCAGTGCAATCTCGCAGAGCGCAGTGCAGGTCCAGGCCGGCGAAGGCAGCCAGGTCCAGATCGTCGAGCAGGACGCCGGCAGTCGCTCGTGGGGCAAGAGCGGCGCGACCTCCCTCGCGGTGTCTGGAGGAACTGCCCGCGCCATCTGGCTCGCGGCATCGAGCGGCGGCCCGGCCGAGTCCGGGTCGATCCGCTCGGAGAGTGGACGACGTGACGTGCGCGACACCGATCGGCGCGCGCCACAGGAACCGCGTGAGCCCAGCCCGCAGGAGTCCTCCTTGCTCGGCGCAGCCGGAAACGGGGCGCCGGGGGTCGCACTGTGGGCCTTCGCAGCTTTGCTCGTTCCGTTCTTCTTGACGGCCCCTTGGTGGGCTCGTCGCCATCGCTCGGCGGCCATCCGGCGGCTGCTGAGCGTCGTCTTGCGACTCGAGCGCCCGGGCTAACGCGGGCGAGTCCGACGGACAGCTTCGTCCCGTCGGACCTGCCGCGGTGCTCCGGTGCGCCCGGCAAAAAACGGATCGCAACGACGACAAGCAAAGGAGACATTCGAAACCATGAAACGCCATCTCATTGCGGTGGGCATCGCATTGATCGCCCTGGCCGCGTGGGTGGGGACGGCTTCGGCCGCCGCCGGTGATCCTCCACCGCCGGGCGCCAACCAGCTTCTCGGCCAACTGGCCGGGACGCTGCAAGGTGCGCCGGCAACGGGTACGGCGGGACAGACGGCGTCGGATACGAGCTTGCCGACCGGTTACGGTTACGGCGGCAAGATTCTCGCACCGGCCCCGGGCTCGAGCGCGGCGAATCAGACGGCCACGAACACTGGGACCGCTGATGCGTCGAACACGAGCACGACCGCGCAGACCGCGACCCCGACGCAGACCGGCGGCAGCTCCAGCTGCACGGCCGGCTGTGGTGGTGCGGGGCAAAGTCAGAACATCGATCAGTCGGCGAAGACGAAGCAGGACGCCGATGCAGATGCGCTGGCGAAGCAGAACGCTGTCAACGCGAACGTCCCCATCGCAATCGCAGGCGGGAATGTGCTCGGCGGCTCGAGCGCGGCCAACCAGACGGCCACGAACACCGCCGACTCCACCGCTGACAACACGAGCAACACGACCCAGACCGCAACCCCCACGCAGACGGGCGGCAGCTCCAGCTGCAACTCGGGATGTGGTGGTAACGGCCAGAGTCAGAACGTCGACCAGTCGGCCAAGACCAAGCAGGACGCCGACGCCGACGCGAAAGCCAAGCAGGACCTCGTCAACGCCAACGTTCCCGTGAGCATCGCCGGAGGCAACGTGAACAGTGGCTCGAGCGCGGCCAACCAAACGGCGACCAACACCGCCACGGCCGATGCCTCGAACGACAGCACGACCACGCAGACCGCAACCCCGAAGCAGACAGCCGGCAGCACCAGCTGCTGGTACGGCTGCGGCGGCAACGGCCAGAGTCAGAACGTCGACCAGTCGTCCAAGACGAAGCAGGACGCCGACGCTGATGCCAAGGCCAAGCAGAACGCGGTCAACGCGAACGTTCCCGTGAACATCGCCGGAGGCAACGTGAACGCTGGATCCAGCGCTGCGAACCAGACGCTGACGAACACGGGGACTGCGGATGCGTCGAACACGAGCAAGACGACGCAGACCGCAACCCCGACGCAGACCGCCGGCAGCACCAGCTGCTGGTACGGCTGTGGCGGTAACGGCCAGAGTCAGAACGTCGACCAGTCGGCCAAGACCAAGCAGGATGCCGACGCCGACGCGAAGGCCAAGCAGGATGCGGTCAACGCCAACG